>Ga0209000_1000787_pt1 | contig 24625 bp, 35 predicted proteins | sample RifGroD2_FD_183998 | JGI IMG/M metagenome (GOLD analysis project Ga0209000, IMG submission 183998) | Groundwater microbial communities from Rifle, Colorado, USA - Groundwater D2 (SPAdes) (version 2) | ecosystem: Environmental > Aquatic > Deep subsurface > Groundwater | place: Rifle, Colorado... | reverse complement strand
TTGGGAAATTTGGGAGACGTAGAATTGCGACTTCAAAATGGCTAAATAATCCATCAGGGGAAAGTCAGCTGTTCAGGGGCAGACTTATTCTTAGGAGGTTTTACAATGCGAAAAGGTTATTTGGGCGTATACTATCCACAAAACGCAACCGAACAATTAGCTGTTCCAACTGGAGCAATGGCAATTTTGCCGGGTGAGGTTGAAGTAAAAATAAAACAAGATACTGGCACTATTGAAAGCGTTGGAGGTGGTGGTGGCGGTAGTGCGAGTGGCAAAGCGCAACTTGTCACAGCAGGAGCTAACGCTTTGACTTATGCTCTTCATAGCGGAAAAGAAGTTCACGCAGAGGCTGGTGTAACATCAGTAACAATGGCATTAACAGACTTTCAAGTAAGCGGATCAAATGTCTTTGGAAGCTTCTGGATATTTAACTATAGTGGTACAACTTTACCTGTAACATTAGGCGCTGGATGGTCTGGCGGTATTTCAGAAGATGGAGACATAACAAATGACTTAGTGGGAGCTGGAACCCTTGTAAGTATACCACATACAATGAAAGCATTGATTATATTTGATGAAGACCGTTACGTTAGGGCGAGTATTATTGGTAGTGAAATAACACAAGCGGAATTTAATACAAAGTTAACAAACAATGTGACTGCAACTGATAAGATTCTAGGACGTTTAACAGCAGGAGCAGGTTTAATTGAAGAAATATCATGCACAGCAGCCGGACGAGCATTGCTTGATGATGCAGATGCGACTGCACAAAGAGCAACATTAGGACTTGGGTCATTATCTACACTATCAACTATAACATCAACTAATATAACGGATGCTACAATCGTAGCAGGAGACATTGCAGATGATGCAGTATCAAACGCAAAATTAGCAGATATGGCTGCAAATACTATCAAGACTAATTCAACAGCAAGTGCAGCTAATCCAACCGATACCGCACTAGCTGCAAATCAGTTTTTAGCTAGGGCGAGCGTAGGAAATATATCAGCATTAACGGTTACTGACACAGCAATTTCATTGCTTGATGATTCAAGTACAACTGCAATGAGAACAACTCTTGGACTTGGAACGCTTGCAACAAAAAGCACTGTAGTATCAACTGATATGTTTGATGGTATCACAATGCGTAGAAACGAACTAAAACGCAGACTTCCAAAATGGAGTTCTACCGTATTGGCTGTTGATTGCAATGGTGATTTTACAGACTTGTCAAACGCTCCTACAACACTTACAACTAATGGCACTGTTGCGTTTGCAGCAGATACTAATGGAATTGGAACACAAGTAGCTGACTTTGCTGGTACTAGTAATTCAGTAACTGAAACCACAATTGACTTAAACGGACATTCTTTTTCTATAGCTTGTTGGTATAAAAAAGCAGCTGTTGGTGATTCTGGTTACTTGATTGCAAATACTGGGGTTGGTTCTACTAATAATTCTCTTAACTTTGGTTATAATGGAACTGCAACAAAATTCAGCATGGCTTTTTGGGGAAATGATGTTGATTATAATTCAGCACCAAACGATACAAATTGGCATCATGCGGTAGGAACTTACAACACATCAACTAATTTGCAATCATTATATATTGACGGGGCATTGGTTTCGACTAGAACCTCAGCTTCGGACCTTACAGCTAATAGAGCTTTTTATATTGGTCGTTCTGAATCTAGTGGAGAATGGAATGGACTTATGCAACAGGCTGTTATTTGGGATAATACTGTTCTAACTGGTTCGGAAATATCAAGTTTGTACAATAAACGAATTGCACTCGACCAAACAAGTGCTAGCATTTTTGATGGCTTTACATGTGGGGTACAAACGGCTCAATCTATAACAACTAGTGCTGACCTTGTTATTGCTTCTGAAGTATTAGATACTGGGTCATATCATGATAATGTAACTAATAATACAAGGGTTACAGTTCCATCGACTGGGATATATCGTATAGGTTTAGCTGTTACATTCTCTGGCAATTTCCAAACAGTTTTAAGCGTAGGCGTAAATGGTGTATCGACTATAACTTTATATGAAGGAGGTCCAAGCAGCTCTACTTCATTTACAGATAGTGGTCAACATATATTATCGTTAAACGCTGGTGACTACCTCACTTTTAACATGTATCAAAACTCTGGTTCAGCTCAAAACTTTACATTAAGATATGTTAATGTTCAGCGTATAGCATAAACAATAAGACTGTCATTCGTGGCAGTCTATCCCTTTTAAGGAGGTGTCCGCATTGCGCAAGGGATACACAACCATTCATTATCCAAAAGATGCAACTGATCAAGGTAATGTTCCAGCAGGTTCATTGGCGTTATTATCTGGCGAAACAGTAATAAAAGTAAAGTTAAGTGATGGAACTTTTATTCCCTTGACTGGGGTATCAGACATTACCGAATTTGGACGTGATATTGTTGATTTGGCAAACATTACAGAGTTAAAGGTCCTGTTGGGACTAGCAACAGCGTGGCAACCTACTGCATTAACAAGGCGTGTTGATGTTGATTTTACCAGCGTTGGTATAGGAGCAATTGAAAGTGTTAATAATACTGGCTCAATTAGCGGGGTATTTTCACAAGTTACAACTTCAAAACAACCTACAGGAGTAGACTTCTTGACATACAGGGGCGCATCGTTTGATGGAACTGATTATATGAGTGGTCAAAATGGATGGAATGTAACAACTAACTATGCATTTTTTATTGTATTTTCGTATGATTCCACGCCACCAGAACAACAATATTTATATGCTGGTCACTCAATAACTGGTAGGATACCACATGCAGTTGGTTCAAGAAGTACTACAGGAAATCTTATAGGTCCATCACATAATATAAGTGATGTATTGCATGTTGGAAGTGGAATCGAGCCTAATTATGGCGCTATTGACTTTATATATTGTTCATATGATGGTGCAAATTTTCATACTAAACTCAATGGAAGCGTTGACTCTCTAGTAGCTGATACAGCAGCACCAGAACCAGGATATAATACGATAGGTGTCATAGGAACTAATGGGTCGTATACCGATTATCTTAAAGGTAAAATATTTAGAGTGATAGGATTCGCCACCCATCAATCAGATACAGACATTGCAAAAATGGAAGGATGGGCAGCTTGGGAATTTGACAGAGTTGACATGTTACCGAGTAACCATACTTATAAAAACGTTAGACCATTAGTATAAGGAGGCATAATGAAAGGTAAAATGAAATGCGGTGAAGCAGAAATAGAACATAAAAAAGCATTAATGAAAATGTCTAAAGAAAACAAAAGCCATGGTAAAGATACGTTAAAAATGGCTAAAGAAGAAGCTAAAGAAGCAAAAAGTATGAAAGTTTCTAAATATATTAAGCCTCCTAATAAAATGAAAATGCGAGGCAAAATGTAATAATACAAGGCTACTCTTAATCGGGTAGCCTTTCCTTTTGAAAATAACGCAAATGCGTTAAAATAAATACCTTTAATAAGAAAGGGTGATGAACGTGACAACTCCATTAGATATATTATCTCAAGTTACAGATCAATCACAGTTAAGCAATTACTTTACTGAAGTAATAGGCTTTGTAAGCGTAAAATCTAGTTCATTTGGGGCTAAAGGAGACGGAGCTACAAATGATACAACAGCAATACAAAAAGCAATAGATTACGTTATAAGCAAGAATGGCAAGGGAGTATATTTCCCAGCAGGAACTTACATAATAACAAGCCTCACAAATACCAGCCAAGTTTTGTTTTTTGGCGACAATGCAAAAATGTCAGGATATACGATTAATCAGATAGGTGACACACTTGCATCGTCAGGTATGTTAGGTCAAGCCATAATCAACGGTAACTTTGCAGTAAATCAGCGTAAAGTATCAGGAACGGTTGTACTTTCCGCAGGGCAATACGGACACGATAGATATAAGGCTGGTGCAAGTGGTTGCACTTATACGTTTTCAACAACCTCAAATGTAACGACTATAATAATTACAGCAGGCTCACTGCAACAAGTTATTGAAGGTATAAACCTGTTTACAGGAACATATACGCTATCATGGTCAGGTACAGCACAAGGTAAAATAGGGACAGGAAGTTATGGCTCTTCTGGAATAACAGGAAGCGTAACAGGTGGTACAAACTTAACAATAGAGTTTGGAACAGGAACATTGAGCAAGATTCAGTTCAATTTTGGTGATGTAGCATTACCGTTTCAGCCTAAGAGTTTTGACGATGAATTAAGGGCTTGCATGAGGTACTATGAAAAAAGTTACAATTATGAAATTGCTCCTGCTACCGCTTTACAAACAAGTGGGATAATTACTAAAAATGTTGGAACAAATACAATAGCTAATAATGTAATTTATGGGAACGTACAATATGTCATTCCAAAAATAGGACAACCTAATACTATAATTATATATCCTTATGCCACTCCAACAAATACAGGGAGGGTTTCAGATACTTCAGGTGGAGATTTAGCTGCTAATTCTGGTTCTATATCGTATAATGGTAAGACAAGTTTTAATGTTGCGAATACATCTGGTGGTACAATAACAGGCTCTAATAATGCAATAATGTTCCATTTCGCTTCAGACGCAGAACTTTGATTATAGGAGGAACGAAAATGATTGAAAATTACAATAAACATTACGAAAGAATAGATTCAGATGGGTATGTAATAAAAGGGTTTTCAGATGCGTTTGAAAACCCTTTTAATGGCGATATTTGCGTAAATGAACAAGGCTGTAGGCATTATAACCCTGAGCTATGGTCTGAAATAGGAATACCTAAATTCAGATATATAAACGGTATTAAAGCAGAACTAACTCAAGAAGAAATAGAAGCATACAAATCTAGCCTACCCAAACCACCTAAGAACGAATTAGAAATATTAAGAGAAACAGTAGATGCGTTGGTTATGTCAACATTGGGAGGTATCTAAAATGTTCGAAACATTGTTAAGACTTTACAAAGAAGGAAAGATAAACATAACAAAATTAGACAACGCAATAGAAAAAGGCTGGATAACAACAGCACAAAAGCAACAAATCTTAGGGGCTGAATAAGCCTCTTTCCTATTATCACAGAAAGAAGGTGGAGTAATGCCAACTATAGGCGAAATTTTAACAGATGTAGACAACAGACTACCCAATCAATTCACAAGTGCCATTAAAGTAGGATGGGCAAACGACATAATAAGACAAATATTCAAGTACATGAACAAAAGCAAGGTATATGTCTTTACAACCGTAAAAGACCAACCAACTTATGCGTTGCCAAGTGATGGAACAATAGACCTCGTTTATGCTTTAAAGGTAGCAAACACTACGCCAACAACAACTAGCACGCAATTTATTACTTATGATTATGCTGGATTAGAACAAAATTTAACAGGTAACCAGTATTATGACGGTTTAAGTAATAATGTAGGATTATTCCCAACTCCAACTGCAAGTAGCTATGAGGTTAGAATATTTTACAAAGTAAGACCTACTACATTATCGGAAAGTAGTTTGACTGTAGTACCAAATATCAATGAGGATTACCACGATATAATAAAATTCTATATTCTAATGACTATTGCTAAGTCAGGTCATAATCCTGATGTGCAACTTGCTAATAATTATCAGCTTGATTATGACGAGTGCATGGCAAGAATGTTCAAGGACGAAATGGAAAAAAAGATTAGAACTCCTTTGAAAAACTCCGCAAATAGGTGGTGGTAATATGGCAATGTGGAAAGAGTCTAATTATAAAAGTAAGACGGTTCAAGTTTCATTTAGCGGTGGAGAAAATACATTTTTACCAAGTTATAAAATTGACGATAGCGAATCTTCTGAATCAAGGAACTTTTCTAGCGAAAACTATCCTTCGTTAAGCGTTCGCCAAGATAGGCTTAATAATCTTGCGTTTGGAGGTGGAGCAATAGCAACTATTTCTTCACCAAACACAATAACTAAAAGTGGTGTAAATTTTCATTATGTTGACAATGGTATTTGGAAATATTCCAATAATTCGGACGTAATACAAACAATTGTAGACCCTAGTGCAAGCGGAACAGGCACAAAATTATTACCATATACCGATGCAAGTGGTTCAAGCAAAACAGCTTTTTTATCTGTTACAAAGCTATATTATGGGATAACAACTGCAACTCAAGTTACTGATTTCGCAGTCTACCCTACTTATGATATAGCCTACCATAAAAGAAGATTTTTTGTGGTTAGTTATAATAAAATAAGCTATTCGGCACTTAATGATATTACGAATTGGACAGGTACTGGCTCTGGTTCGATATCAACCACTAGCAAATCAGATACTGCATGTGTCAGTTACAATAATAAACTTAATGTTTTTGGTAAATTTTCAATGCAAGAATTATATGGAACAGGGCCAGACGATTTTCAATTGATAGATATAAGTAATAAAATTGGATGTATGTCAAATAAATCATATGCCGAGTTAGACGGTGTACTTTATTTTATGTCCGGTGACGGATTTATATATCAATATAATGGTGCTGGATTGCCTGTTAAAATATCAGAAGCAGTCGAATATTATTTGAAAAATGCATCATATTTATATGACGTTAATACCTCACACCTTGTTTCGATGGGAACATATAATAAAAAAATATATGTTTCTTTTGCTTATGGAAGTTCTGAAACTGATAATAATTTAACATTGGTTTATGATACATATTTTAAAAAATGGAATGTTGAAGATATAGGTATTAGAGCTTTTTGCAACGCTGATACTAAATTAGTTGGGTTAACTGTAGGCGGTTTAACAATTGACATGAGTTCTAATACTGCTACCGGGAAAGATTACGGTACAACTGACATATCGGCTTATTTTATAAGCAAGAACTTTATGCATGATACTTTGTCACGGAAGAAAACATTAAGTGATTTGTGGGTTCTTTTTGACGCTTCACCGTCAGGAAGTTTGAAAATATCAATATCGACAAACATTGTACCAGCATTTACGCAAGTTTACGATTCTGGAACATTAACAGGCTCATATTACAATCAAAGAGTGTTAATTCCTGTAAGTCAAATACAAAACGTAGAGTGGTATAGATTTAAATTTGAAACAACTGGACATGTTGTAATTCATTATTTAGAAAAAAATATAGGAATAAAGCAAAGGTGATAACATGGCATTTGAAATATTTAGACAATTTGGGAAACCCGATGATACGCTTCTAAGCTGGACAACTTTATTGAACTTAAACTTCGGTAAAGCCTTATCAATAAAATATAAAGATGGAGCTTTTACAATATCCGATCTTAATTTTGGCGAAGTTGGAATAGACACAACAAACAGTAGATTGTATGTAAGATATAATTCGACTACCGTAAAATATGTTTCCCTAACTTAGAAAAGGAGGTAACACATGGCACAATTAACGCCAGCACAAACAACAGCAGAATTAAAAAGAAAAGCGTCAGCTTATACATCAGGGAATAAGACTAGTGTCCCAACTAACTCTGCTAATCAAGCACAATTCAATAAAATAGTTGAAAGCGCTGCACCTACAAAACCCGTATCTGCTCCAGTGGAACAACCCCCAATAGGAGCTATTCCAGTTAGAGATGCTATATCTAGTTCTGGTAATGTAGGGTATAATCCTAGCACCAAAATGGCTACTTTAAACGGACAAGATTTGAACATACCTAACACGCAAAACATAAAAGGTTCGTTATATGCACAGCCTTCAGATATAGCCACTGCTAGTGGCACAGGAGGTTCAGTAAGAAGTAGTTTAAGTGGAATGGGACAAGTAGGTTATAACCTCAATACTAAACTACCCACTTTTAACGGACAAGATTTAAACATAGAAGGCACAACTAATATAGGTGGTACGAATTACGCTCCTGTTGAATCAATAGCCAATTCATTACAATCTAAATTAACAACACAACCGACATTTAAACAGCAGGAATATACGTCACCATATGCTGAAGAAATAAAATCGTCAATGGAACAGTTAAAGAATCCTGAACCTTTTAGTTATGATTCAGACACCGACCAAGCTTTTCAGCAAGCATCTAAGAAATTGACCAATCAAATAATGGAGAGCATGAACGCAAGAGGTATACTTGGTTCAACTATAACAGGTTATAACGTATCTGAAGGTGTCGCAAATATGCTACCACAATATCAAAATGCGGCATATAGCAGATATCAAGATCAGCAATCAAGAGTTCAAAACTATGTAAATACTCTTCTGAAAATGGATGAAACAAGCTACAGCCAATATAAGGACCAAGTAACTCAAGATTATCAGAGATACAAAGATGAGTATCAGAAGAAAGTAGACCAAATTAATCTACTTAGAGATAGAGTTACTTCAGCTCAAAATCGGTTGAAAGACTTAGGATATGCAGATAATCAAGTTGCCTCAGTATTGGCAATTGCACCGGGAACTTTATCTTCAGAAGCAAGACAAGCGGTAGCAGAGGCGAAAGCCAAAGTTGATGCGGCAGCGCAAAAGGCTAAGGATGATTTAGCGGCACAGGATAAAGAATTTGAAATGAAAGTAAAAACATTCGATGCAATTGAAAATAATCCTAACACTTTGAAGAATAAACGAGAAGCTGCTGAATCTGCATCATTGGTTAACCAGCGTAATGCTTCAGCCGCTAAATCAAGAGCAGATGTGGCAAGTGGAGGAACTAGTGGAGGGGTATTGAAACCAGCTGTATTAAATAATAATTATAACGAAGCAATAAGCACTTTTTCAAACATGAGCAATGATGAAATGTATAATTATCTCACTAAAGGCAAGAAGGATATAGTTGCTCAAGTTGGAAGTTCTAATTATAACAAACTTATTCAAACAAACCAGAACAACTATTATAATTCCTTACTTATGATTTGGCGAGATTCTTCCCCTACATCTATACTTGCTTCAATTAATGCTAAACCTGACTACTATAAAGCAAAGATTGGAATAGCAAATTTCAATAAATTGTATACTGATACTAAAAAATCTGCAGCTGAATAGGAGGTGTGAATATGGCTTTTCAATTACCAGATTTAAACGCTCAACCCGCAACAAAGAAAACTAGTGGATTTGTTTTACCCGATATTGGCATTACAAAGACTACGCCCCAAAAACCTGCTAAAACTCAACCTTCATATGAAAAAGTTATAGACAGCATGATGTCTAAGACTACGTCTACCGACAGCATATTCGATAGGGCTAAAAATAACCAAAGACTAAAAAACTACATAGACAGCATACCGAAAATAGACCCATCATATAAACGAAAATTATATGACTATGCTGGAATAGGTGGAAAGATAAGCGAATACAAGCCTACTGCAGGTCAGAAAGCTATTAATGTTGCTAAGAAAACTGGGGACTATGCGAAGGTAGCTGGATATGGTGTAGGTAAGTCATTAGGAGTAGATGCGGCAAGTAGACTTATTGAATCTACTGTATTGAAAGATGCGGTTGGCGCTCCAAAAAACGAGGAAGAACGAAAGCTAAAGAGTCAACAAACTGAGAACAAAATATTAGGAAGTTATATGGGCTATAACCCGAACTATGACGTTTCTCAAGACAAAGGAGTACAGACCGCAAAAGGAGTTGGCGAACTCACTGGAACAGTAGCACAGTTGGCAATAGGCAATAAAGCAGCAGCAGCAACTAAATTACCTACATTAGTTGGATTAGGTGCGGTTGGTGCTACAAGCGGAGCAGTTCAAGCATATGGAAAAGGTGCTAAAGGTAAAGACATAGCAAAGGAAGCGGCAATTACAGCAGCATCTAATATAGCTGGTGGTTCACTTGCTAAAAGTGGAGGTGTGTTAGTTCAAGGAGGTAAAAAAGTAGCCGGGAGAGCATTACAAGGTGCTGGCGAAATGTTACCAATTTCAACTTTAACTACCCAAGGTATGGAAACCAAAGAAAGACTGAAGCGAACTGCTGAAGATGTTGCCATTGGTGGTGCATTTGGAGTTGGTGGCGAGCTTGCCGCTAAAGGTGTAGGGAAAATCGTTAGCAACATAAAAGGTGCAGGAACTAACAAAGCTTTAAAACAAATATCCAAGACCTTGAATAAAGGTGAAATAGCAGAAGGACAAATAGGCAAGCTACAGCCTCAAAAAGCGGTAGCACAGCCTACTAAAATCGTTCCAGAGGTTGAGGCACAGGCAGGCAAGATAACGCCTAAAAGATCAATTAAAACAGCACAGACATTAAAGCCCAAAGGTTATACTCAGGAATTAAAGCCTGTTGAAACTACCGTTAATAAGGTTAGTACTGTTAGGGATAAGACTGTTGTGGACAAGGACATTGTTTATCATGGTACAAATAAAAATTTCAAGGAATTTGATAAATCGCAAAATAAAAGAAGTACTTTGTATGGACCTGGCTTCTATTTTACTGATTCTCTAAAATCAGCTGAAGAATATGCAACTACATATCGTGGGAATACTGGTAGCCCTAGAGTTATAAAAGCCAAATTAACTCATAATAAATTGTGGGATTATAATAACGATAAAATAACTCCACAACAGTTTGAAAAAATATTCAATTATACAGGCGATTATCCTAGAATAACAGAACCGACTAAACTAGGTCAATTAAGAGGCGTTACTGACATTTCAAGTGGATTAAAAGAAATGGGATATGATGGATTTAAGATTGTCGAAAAAGATGGGTCTAAGACTTATGCTGTATTTAATCCAGAACAAATTAAGCAAATACCAGATATTAAAAGCCAATTCACACCATCAACCACAGTACAAAAAGGCTATGCAACCGCAAACAAGCCAGTATATCCAACACTAAAGCGAAGCCCAACACAGGTTGTAGAAGCGAATAAAATCACAACAATTGAAGGTAGCATAAAACATCTAGAAAGCAGAAGGACAAATGTTACGAAACGGATTGAAACCTTAAAACAAAGTAAAGCTCCTGCATCTGAAATAAAGAAGCTTGAGAACAATCTGCATAGCATTGACTTACAGCTGTTTGCGCAGAGGGAGAGACTGGGGAAATTAAAGACTCCTACTACAACTACTGCAACAGTTATAGATCAAACTGTTGGTGATTCTTCTACCTTTAGAAGTAAAATAAGCCGTGATATCAAAAAACCAAAAACAAACTTTACTGAAAAAGTAGACAAAATAAGAACACAATTTATAGATGATTTAGCGCCATTAGAAAGATTGGAAAAAAATATTAGAGGTAAAGTAGCAAGTGCTGAGTCTAGTTTATACAAACAATCTAGATTGTTTAAAGGTAGTCCAACAAAAGCTAATGAAATAGTCAGTACAAAACTTTCGCCAATAATTAAGGATATCGAAAGTAAGGGTTACACCTATAAAGATTTAGGCGACTATGCACTAGCTGTACATGCGAAAAAAGTAAATGCCGCAAAAATTAATTCGGGTTTTTCTAATGCTGAAATAGATGGCGTAATAAGAGAACTTGGTACGCCAGAAATGGAAGTGGCTAGGAAAGAATTAATAAAATTAAATAATAGTTTGTTAGATGACTTGATTGATGCTGGTGTTTTGAGCAAAGAATCAGTTAATACGTTACGGGATAAATGGTCTGACTATATGCCTTTATTTAGGTCTTTTGACGATGATAAAATAGAGTTTGCAAAAGGATTGAAAAATGCTATGGCTAATGTTTCTAATCCTATTAAAAAACTCACAGGTTCTAGCCGTGACGTTATTGACCCAATAGAAAGTATGGTTAAAAATATATTCAAATTAACTACAGATGCTGACAGAAACAGAGTTGCATTACAGATAAGCAAACTAGCTGATGAAGATATTTCGCAAACATTTATAAGAAAACTCTCTGAAAAAGAAACGGTAGGTCGTAAGAATGTAGTAAATGTTTGGGAAAATGGCGAAAGAATCAGTTATGAAGTAGAGCAAGAAACATATAAGGCTATCCTTAATCTAGATAAAGAATCTTCTAGTATGCTTATAAATTTACTCCAAAAGCCAGCTGCTGTTTTAAGAGCTGGGGCAACATTAACACCAGAATTTAGTTTGCGTAACCCTATAAGAGATGTGCTGCAAGCATATACAGTTAGTAAGTCTGGATTTAACCCTATAGTAGATTTCCCACTTGCATTAATTGATACTATAAGCAAAGGCAAACATGGTTCTAAGCTATACAATGAATTTATGAGTTCTAAGGCTGGATATGGGAATGTAGTTTCTATGGATAGGAATATGCATCGTGAAGCACTAGAGAAAGTTATAAAAGAGCCAGTAAGCAAAAAGTTTGTTAATATAGTTACAGGAAAAAGCTTAATAAAATTACTTAGGGCTATATCAGATACAACCGAAACTGCAACAAAATTAGGCGAGTTTAAAGCTGCAATAAGAAAAGGAGCGACTAAAGAAGAAGCTGCATATAGGGCGAGGGATATAATGGATTTTGCTAGAGCTGGTTACAGTGTAAGGTCAGCTAATAAAATTGTAGCCTTTTTAAATGCCAACATACAGGGTAAAAGCAAATTAATTAGAGCTATAAAAGAAAACCCTATTGGCGTTACTACAAGAGCCATTAAAGCTGTTACGTTGCCAACTATTGGTGTATATGTTATGCAGCAAAAGTTTGCTAACGATACACAAAAAGCCACTATTAAAGATGCTCCCGATTGGATGAAAGACACATTTTGGTTAGTGCCTATACCCGGAACTGATATAGTTGCAAGATTGCCTAAACCTTTTGATTTGGCTATACCATTTTCCAATCTACCAGAAAAATTAATGCAATATACTTTTGACAAAGACCCCGAAGCGTTTGACGGATTTATAAAACGTTCTATGGGACAATTATCTGTACCCATGATGATAACGGGTGTCTTGCCAATAATTGAAGGTATGGCAAACTATTCATTTTTCAGAGAATCACCAATAATCCCAAGACGTGAAGAAAAAATAGGATTTGAAGAACAGTACGATATTAATACTAGCGAAACAGCTAAGATTATAGCAAAAGGAGTAAACAAGTTAACCGGAGGCGAAGGACAGTTCAAAAACTTTGGTTCACCAAGAATAATCGATAATACAATACGTGGCGTTACTGCTGGACTTGGGACTTATGCTACAACTGCAATAGATTCTATATTATATGGTTTAGGTGCAGCAGAAAAACCAATAAGACCACAAAAAGACATTACACAGCAACCATTTATAAAAGCGTTCACCGTTAGCCAAACTGGAACAGGTAAAGCTATTGATGAACTATATAAGTTGCAGGATAAACTAGAACGTGAGTTGGGTTCTGCTAAATTAAAGGGTTCACCGTTTAAAGACAAAGGCAAACTAAATAAAATAAAAGATGCTACTGAAAAAATAGGCAAAATAAGCAAACGAATAAGAGGAATACAAAATGACAAAGTTATGACCGCACAAGAAAAACGCGTAGAACTTGACAGATTAAACAAAAAGAGGAATAATATAGCTATAGAAGCAATGGAAAGGATGAATTGATTTGATTCATGCTGTTATAAGTATATTGTTAATAATATTTATTCCAATTCTAGTAGTAGTAATGTTACTGGGGGTTAATGCTCCTAATAATATAGCTGTTTATGCTGGGCTAATTGCAAGCATAATAACAATATTATTTTGCGTAAATTATCCGGAGTGGAAAAATGAAAAACAAAACAGGTAAATACAAAATATACTGGACGTACAGCATAATAATACTAACAATATCAATAGTAATGCACATATTTGGCTGGCTGAAGCCTTAACATTAGTTAGGGCTTTTTACGTTCTAATTGCAGGGGTAATAGTATAAGCAATGCCTAATAAAAGTCCAAATTTAAGCCATTTTTGGAGGTCTGTTTTAGCCCACTTTTAGGGCTTTTTTAGTTCAACAAAACAAATCATATTAAGGAGCGTGGAAGAATGGAACAAGCATTTTGCAATGAAAGACACAACAGAATTGATGCTAGATTAAAGGAGCATGACGAAAAGTTAGAATCACTAACTAAATCCAACGAACGACATTCTGAAGCAATACAAAACTTATGTGACAAAATAGAAAATTTAGTAACAACAATAAAGTGGCTCATAGGACTTGTGATAGTCCCGATATTAACTGGAATCTTCGGATTCTTTTTTTATGCACTTCAAAGCAAGATATTACATTAAGGAGGGATAGAGTTGAAAAATAAAAAGATACTTAGAAAGCTTTTCGACATATTGCCTTATATTCTTATAGCTTTAGTCTTTATAGGCTCATTCTCTCTATGTCATTATTTAAAGCCGGATATAAACGAGTTGCCTAATAAAGAACTATATACCCATCTAGTCAAAATTGACGGCATAGGTGACACTTTATCCAATCGCATAGTTGAGTATAGGAACACACATAAACCTATTAATATTGAGGATTTAGACACAGTAAAAGGCATAGGGGATAAGAGATTAGCGTTAATAACAGATAAATTCAGGGATTAGGAGGAAATATTATGGGAAATTCACCAAAATTTATAGTAATTCACCATAGCGCAACTGACGGAGGGACATTCGAGAGCATACGTAGATATCATATTCAGCATAACGGATTTAATGATATCGCATATCATTATTTGATTGAGCAAGACGGAAGCGTACATAAGGGCCGAAAGAATTTTGAAGAAGGCGCCCACACCAAAGAACAGGGTATGAATAAAAAGTCTATAGGGATATGTATAGTGGGTAACTTTGATAATACGCTACCTAACGACAAACAAATTAAAATCCTAGTGAATCTTATTAAAGACCTACAACATGCTTACCCAATACCTGCAGCCAACATCAAGTTTCACAGGGATTACGCCATAAACAGGTGGACAGGCAAGCCGTATAAGACATGTCCGGGTACACAGTTCACAAAGACTAGATTATATAAATGGATGGAGGAATTTAAATGATTACTCTGATAGAGAGATATTATGTTTTTACATTAGTATTGATAATCCTAACTGCCGCACTTTTCACATTTGGATGCACTGATGATAATATCAAAATGACTATAGTCGGTGCATTGGTAGGATTAATTGCAGCACCTAAAAGTAATTAGTATATGGGGGGATTATTTTCCCCCTACTCTTATTTGAGTAAAAGTGTTACAATTGATAAAAACAAGATAAGGATGATTAATTATGAGAGAGATACACCCAACAAATATAGGAGGACAAGCACCAATAATATTTGGGTGTCAAATATAGAACACAACTTTTATTGTTTTATCTGGATATACCTCTATCTTTCTAATAAACTTCTGAAGTATATTTTTCTTAACCATTGGCGATTCTGTTTCGTTATATAAATCCCATGCATCTTTTATAAGTGATACTAATCTTTTTCTATCAGCTCCTGTATCAGTATTGCAATCTTTTACCTTTTCGTTTTCTAAATGCTTAATTTCAGCTTCTATTTTGGCTTTAGTTTGTCTGTATTCATCTAGTGTAAATACTTCTCCTAAATAGGCCGTTTTGGCTCTTGATAGTTCTTTATTCAACTTGGATAATCTATCGTTTATTATATCTCTGGCATCAATAGGTTTCTCGTTGATTATGGTAAGTCCTTTAATGCTTTCGGTCATAACCTTTTGTATGTAATCATCTAATTCCTGTTCTATTTTGTCGGATCTGAATAATGATGTAAAGGTACAACCTCCACGATACATAACTGCATCATAACACTGATAAGCCCAGTATTCGCTTTTTCTTCCACTGTTTATTTTATGTATTCTAAAGTTTTTACCGCATACCCCACAGTATAACAAGCCTAAAAGTCTAAACTTATCGTAGTTATTGCCTCGACAGGTAAACTTTTCAGCCTTTACTCCTACTTGCTTTTGCACCGACATGAACATTATTTCATCTATTATCGGCTCATGCACAGCATCGTAAATCTTACCGGACCATTTGTTTTTACCTATATATTTATAATTCTTTAATATTTGACTGACTTGGAAGCTCTGCCACGCTCCTACTATTCCAGCATAAGAAGGTATTTTATGTTCGTTTAAATATTTTGCGATTTTCATATGCCCCATACCTTCATTCAAATATAACTCAAATATCTTCCTGACAATTTCAGCTTGATATTGGTTGATTAATACCTTACCATCTTCAACATAATAACCGTAAGGCATTTGTCCCATGTGAACGCCTTTTAATACTCTCTCACCCATACCTTTTTTAACTTCCATTGCAAGATTCTTAATATAGTATTCGGACATAAGTTCGTGAAGCCCTTCAAGGAAGAATCCCATAGGGGAATCTTCTATAGGCTCGGTTATGGACACAACTATTATCCCAGCTTCTTTAAGCTGTGTCTTTATTTTTCTTGATAGTTCAATCTTCCTTGCGAATCTATCAAACTTATGCACCAATATTATATTAAACTTCTTCGCCCTAGCATCTTTAAGCATGCGCTGAAAAGAAGGTCTATCTTCTTTTTGTCCAGATATACCTTCATCAATATACTCATCAAATATTTTTATATCATTTTTCACACAATATTCACGCATTGCCCTGATTTGTGCTGGGATAGAGTTTTCTTTTAATGCTTGCATATCCGAACTTACCCTGGCATAGATTCCAGCTATTATCATTTGTAGTCACCTTTTCTTTTGTATTTGTTGCAAACTGTCGAAAAAACGATGCAAACAGCAAACACAATGTTGTTTACATCAAAAAACATACCACTTACAATTTTTTATCCATAAACAAAAATATAAATATATTATAATATTAAGGTTCATAAAAATTCAGTCCATAGGGGGTTATTATGAAAGTTGTCTATGCACATTTAGGTAAAAAAAATCGTATTGCATACATAATAATTAGCGGCATAAAATATATAAATCTAGATTACATTAAAAATAATATGCTGACTAAACCGCTTGATTTAATCATTTGGTTACCGTAACTACTAGTACATTTGAATTTTCCGATACATTATTTATGCTATATCCGAAGTTTTCCAACACAAATCTAAGCGGAACATATAATTTTCCATTTTTAATAACAGGGCAAATGATTAATTTTGTCGTTGCACTTTCTTCTGATGATTTCTCTATTGTTGCATTTGGATTGTTCAATTGCATTGCTATAACTAAAATAGCATTATCATTATATAACGTAGCAGTATTGGTTGATGACTTCCAATTCAAATGCAACTTTAATTCATTGCTAATTTCTCTTATAGATACCAAATTATTTCCATTAAAATTGTAAGGAGATGAAAATATTAAAAAATTTCTATTATTGGTATATGAATTTTGGGCAGACGTGTTACTTGCATTAGCATCTTTTTTTGTTCCCTCTTCTCCTGTATACGGGTTTATGTTTCCCTTGGTGCTAAAATTATTTGAAGTAGTGTTGTCGGGAGCGGTTCGTACATATGGAGTAACATATGTACCATCTTTCCTGAAATATCCATCTACGCTTACAACGTTTGTATTTGTTTGCGATAGTTGAGATAATTTTTCTTTGTCTAATTCTCTTTGCTTTTCTGTCGCTACTAAGTATTCATATATATTTATTTGGTTAATGAGATTATTAATATTATCTTGATATCTGCTATATGCCGCATTTTGATATTGTGGTAGCATATTTGCGACACCTTCAGATACGTTAGAACCTGTTATAGTTGAACCGAGTATACCTCTTGCGTTCATGCTCTCCATTATCTGGTTAGTCAATTTTTTAGACGCTTGTTGAAAAGCAGGATCAGTGTCGGGGTCGTATTCAAATTCTTCATAATTAGCTAATTTTTCTTGTAGTTCATTTAGCTTTGTTTCGTTATCACTTTTAGCAAATACACACACTGCACTAAATGTCATGGTAATCATTAAGACTATTAATAATATTTTATTTTTCATATAATACACCTCTTTATAATTAGTAATCCCGATATTATTTATTTACTGTTTTTTCTTTTATCATTTTATAAATTTCAATGGCATCTTTTATATCTTTTGTAGTGAGTCCGTTTTGTTTTGCATCACAAACAATGCCAATATCTTCTATTCCTAATTCCCTAAGGTTTTCTGGCAACTCCTCTCCTTTTATTATTTTTGTTTCTTCATTTCCAAGCAAGTAATCAATAGATACACCGAAGTATTCCGATAATCTTTTCCAAACCTCATCATCTTTGGGGAATCTATCATTGGTTTCCCAATATCCTATTACCCTTTCTGAAATATTAATCTTTTTACTAAGGTCTTTTTGCGATATACCATGTCGGGTTCTTAACTCTTTCAATTTATCTCCAAATAACATCTCTAACCTCCTTTCTTATAGAATAATGCGTTCTTGAATAATGTCAACCTATGCGAATAAAAAATTCTTATATTTTTTTAAATTGCCTATTGACGAATGTTTTGTTCTGGTATATGATAACGTTAATCAGAACAAAACATTCTTAGGAGGTGATCAAAATGAATAACTTGAAAAAATATCGTGAATCCAAAAAATTAAATCAAACTGAGCTTGCTAGCGTATTCGGAATTACTTATGAGTGGGTATCCCGAATAGAGAGAGGAAAGGCAAGCCCTAGCTTTAAACTAGCTAAGTTAATAGCGGCATTTTTCAAGGTTCCAGTAGATAAAATTTTTTAATATTCCTAAGAACAAAACATTCTGAGCAGCATACCCACGAACACATAATTTGAATGAGCATAACAGACTAATTGTAGCATGGATGATTGTGGAAAGCAAGACAAAATATGGGGAGGTGATGGCATGGCAAACCGCAACGATAAACCTTACAAATTCACTTACGAAGTAGAAGGTGGACACACATTAGACGAAGTAGCAAAAGCACTGGCAAAAAAGATGAGCATTATGACAGCGAGTGAGGCAGATTTGATTATTAAGTCATTGAAAATAAAATAAAAAACAGGGGGAAACATCAATGAAGTCAATAGGGGTAGTTCGGAGAACAGACGAATTGGGAAGAATTGTCATTCCTATGGAATTAAGAAGAACATTAGGAATAGCAGAAAAGGACGCACTAGAAATATTCGTAGATGGGGAAATGATCGTACTAAAGAAGTATCAACCGGGGTGCATTGTTTGTGGATCGATGGACAACTTGACAGCATGCAAGAGTAAGCAGATATGTAGTGACTGTAGAACATCAAATTAGGAGGTGGACAAACATGCTAATGTTGTTAACTGGGATATTAATAGGTTTAAGCACAGGATATGCAATGGATATATACCTGTGGCACAAGTACCTAAATAGGCATGACTAGGAGGTGGACAAGCATGAAGATACAACAAACATTATCACTAATGGATGAACTAATAAATGCAATAGCAATAGCACAAATAAAGTTTGACAATGCGACAACAGATGCAGAAAAAGACGAATCAATATATCTACTGAAAGCACATGAAATAAGACTGAATGAGTATTTCAAGACAAGAAAAAACGCCAGCTGACACTGGCACAAATAAAAATATTTATTACTGTGAGTTTAACACAGTCGGAAGGAGATAGTCAAATGTCAAATGAAACTTTCAACAACGCATTAGTGGAATATGAATCAGATAGCGGAAAGGTAAAGCTATCGCCAGTAATTATAAGAACTTATCTAGTATCAGGCGGAGGCAATGTATCAGACCAAGAAATAGCAATGTTCTTGAACCTCTGCAAGTATCAAAAATTGAATCCATTTTTAAGAGAAGCATATTTAATCAAATTCGGCACAGCACCAGCAACAATGGTAACAGGAAAAGAAGTATTCACCAAGAGAGCAAGCAAACACCCACAATTTGACGGAATGGAAGCAGGAATAATCATCCTAAAAGAAGATAAAACGATTGAAAGCAGACCAGGAACATTACTTTTGGAAGGTGAGAAGCTAGTCGCAGGATGGGCGAAAGTCTACCGCAAAGACCAAAGGGTACCAATTGAAAACACAGCGAGCATTAAAGAATATTTGAGAACTAAAGCAGACGGTAAACCAATGTCGAATTGGGCTTCAATGCCAGCCACAATGATTAGAAAAGTAGCATTAGTACAATCACTAAGGGAAGCATTTCCAGACGAATTTCAAGGCTTGTACAGCCAAGAGGAAATGCCAGTTGATAATACATTACTGGAAGAAAAGCCAGTCAAAATTGCGACTAAAGAAATCATAGAGGCAACTATAGAAGATGCGTTCAATGAACCAGAAGAAGACCCATTTGTAACAGCAATGAAAAACGAGGTGGCGTAATGGACCCACAATACGAATATATCACCTACCTACACGAATTAGACCGCCAAGACATGGACGAAGAATCAGGCATGGAATACACAGAAACACAGCTGCAGAAGTGGGATGAAATAAACAAACAATCTGACAAGCTACCGTTCTAAAGCCTCCTACAAAATACAAATAAGGTGCATGTGGGAGCGTAAAAACTCCCCATATGCAGAGAGGGTAATGGATATGTGGATAACATCTAAACCACTTACAAAGAACGAAATAATACAAGCTTTAGACAACGGCAAAACATTAGTTGCAGGTATAGATGCAGAAGTAAACAAGATATATGGCAGATCGTACCAAATTAATTTTACAGATATTAACGGTAAATTTACATATGAGATAACACCATTGCAAGAACGACTATTGGCAATGATGGCTGATATAGCGGATGAGTGGAGGGTAAAGGAATGATATTTGAGATTGAACGCAAGTTAAAAGTAAATCCCATAAAAACTGTTAAGTTTAAATCAGATCTTGGATCTGAATGTGAACTTAGAGTAACTGCTAGCTACGTACAACTTGAAATTACTGATGGAGGAAGTCGGGTATCAGTTAAGCATAAAAATGCAATAGAACTAGGCGAAATGTTAATCAAGCTAGGCAAGCAAGATTTGGAGGACAACACAAATGAGAGATTATAAATTTCGGGGCAAATGCTTAAACGATTGTAAATGGTACGAAGGATATTTAGTAATATTCCCAAATGGATTAAATTGCATCTGCTATACAAATGGAGATGAATTTAAACAGGTAACAAACATAATCCCTGAAACAGTAGGACAATACACAGGGCTAAAAGATAAGAACGGTGTTGAGATATATGATGGGGATGTAGTTAAAGCAGAAAGTTGGGAACCTAAAGTATTTGAAATTCAATTTTTAGAAGGTGGTTTTTGTGCGACATATGGCAAAATTGATAGATGCCCAACAGATATTAATTTATTTTACAGTAGCGTAGGTTGTGGAATTGAAGTAATCGGCAATATATACAATAATCCAGAGCTATTGGAGGGCAACACAAATGATAGATAACTATTTAACAATGATGTTCTACCTCCTAACATTCGGAACAATCGGCTTAATAGTATGGGTATGGGTAGAAGTAGAGTTTGCGTTATTAAAACGAAAAAAGGTGGCAAAACAGAAGCCACAACGTAAAGCGTTTAACCAAACCGCATAAAAGTCCAGCACTAACATTATTAGCATAACCAATAAAATTAAAAATTATACAGGAGGAAACGAAAATGAACAACAAAGAACAATATTACATTATTAGGTGCGATAGAGCAGGGGTATTTTTTGCACAAATTGAAAGCAGAACAGGTGACGAAGCAACATTGATAAACGCAATAAGAATATGGTACTGGAACGGTGCTGCAAGTTTATCTCAGTTGGCAGTAGACGGAGTAAGCAAGCCTAAAGATTGCAAATTCACTGTAACGGTAGAAATGATGACCGTTTTAGGAGTAATTGAAATTATACCTTGCACAGAAAAAGCAGTAGAGTGCATTAAGGCGGTGCAGACATGGACGAATTAAAAATTAAAAAGTTTATAAAAATTGGTTTTGGTGCTGGTGCTGGTTTTGGTGCTGGTGCTGGTGCTGGTGCTGGTTCTGGTTCTGGTGCTGGTGCTGGTGCTGGTGCTGGTGATGGTGCTGGTTCTGGTGCTGGTGATGGTTATGGTGCTGGTTCTGGTTCTGGTGCTGGTGCTGGTGCTGGTGATGGTTTTGGTTTTGGTTATGGTTATGGTGATGGTTATGGTGATGGAGTAAAAACCATCAACAATATAACTATACACGCTATTGACGATTTACAAACAGTGATAACACAAGTAAAAGGCAATGTAGCAAAAGGATTTATCCTAAACAGAGATTTAACTTTAAAGGCTTGTTATGTGGTCAAACAAGATAACTACTTTGCACATGGTGAAACACTACGCGAAGCACAACAAGCCTTGCGAGATAAGCTATTTGAGGAAATGGACGAAGATGATAGAATTTATGCTTTTTTGAACGAATTTAAGGCTGATAATAAATACCCAGCTAAATCCTTTTACGAGTGGCATAACAGGCTTACGGGTAGTTGCAAAATGGGCCGCGATACATTTGTGCAAGACAAAGGCATTGACCTTGAACGTGACACATATACAATATCTGAATTTATTAAAATAACTCAAGGTTCTTATGGTAGCGATACAATCGAAAGACTTAAATTAAGGCTTATAGAGGCCACAGCGTAAAGCATTTGACCAAACCGCATAATTTATTAACAGCATAAAAAAGGATAGGATCTACCAGTATTAGTATATCCCGTAATTATAAAAATATTCATGGGGAGGTAAATAAAATGAGTGATAAACCAGCAGCAATACCAGACGAAATTTGTGACGATATAGTTGATTTGCTTAGAAGAGTCCAACAACTACAAGCTGAACGTGACAAATATAAAGAGGCATTATTAGAATTACTTGATGCAATAGATGCCGCAGATATTTTAATGAATATTAGTCAGGAATACGTAGGCATAGAACTAGATAAAGACTGTGATGCTGTAAATCAAGCACGTGAAGCATTAGGCAAATAACTTTTAGGCGGTTGTTGTGTGGTACTAAAATACCACGTCAGGGGTGACAGATAACCGCCTAATTCAATAACAAATGTGAAGTAACTATATATGGCAGATAAAAGCGAGGTGAACTAGATTGAATGAGCTGGAAAGATTATTGAAAATAAACAATGTTCAAAGCATTAATAATGAACATGAATATAAGCTTTTACTAAACGATTTAAACTCTAAAATTAAATGGCGTTCAAAGTTTGTGAACCCTAAAACTATCTATGTTAAACAGTGGGGCAATGGTGATTACGCTATATCTGGTATTTTGCCACTTGATGATATTTTTAACTTAATAACCATATCGGCTATATATGTTATTTCAAATAGTATGTGGGAATATAAGCAAATTAAAAAGACGGTGTGCAAAGCAAAATTTGATAGCAATATTGAACCTTCGTTTGATGACTTCGCAAAAGTATGGGAAAAACATTGCAAAAAGATAATGCGTTGGGGCAATTCGTGGAGCAAAACTCCTACTAAAATATTAAACGAAATAATACCAACTCTTAGATTGACTATACCAAAAGATACCAGACTTTATATTGTTCAAAAATATAAAAACATATGCCAATACTGTGGACAAGCAACAGAAAAAATACACTTAGATCACATATTACCTGTTTGCCAAGGCGGTAAAAATAATAAAGAAAACTTGGTAGTTGCTTGCCCTAAATGTAATCTCAAGAAAAGCGGTAAAACTCCACAGCAATCAAAAATGAAACTAATATTTGAAATAGGTGAATGATATGGCGGATTTATATTCATTACTAAAACAATTTAATACTATTGGCGGTATGGTTGAAATTGGGCAGTCAGGATTCTGTTTGCTGATGGCTTTATGGCAAAAATCTAACGAACTTAATTGGGCAAGCCAATTCTCCATGACCAATACTGAATTGATGTTTAGATCAGGGTATAACTCGGAAAAATCAATGATAGACAAAAGGCTAAAAATGTCGCAACAAGGCTATTTCAAATATACCTCACCTACTAATAGGAAATATTGCGGAACATATACGATTAATTTTGACTTAGTTGACTACTTTCTTAAACACAGTAGTAGAAACAGCAGTAAACACAGTATTAATGTTAGTAGTGAGGTGCATAGTGAGGTGCATAGTGAGGTTAGTAGTGAGCTACATATTAATAAACTAAACCAAACTAAACAAAACAATATTACTCCTATCGGAGTTGTACCACATCGAATTAATTATCAAGAAATTGTGGACATGTATAACTCAATTTGTGTGTCGTTGCCTAAAGTTAAGTCATTGACGGACTCAAGGAAAGACAAGATAAAAGTTAGATACAAACAATTAGGAAGTATTGATAAATTTGAAGAAGTGTTTGTGATAGTTGAATCTAGTGACTTTCTGAAAGGCAATAACAAAAACAACTGGAAAGCTAGTTTTGATTGGCTTATGGAAAATGATAAGAATATGGCGAAAGTGCTTGAAGGCAATTACAACAAAGATACAGTTGATAAATCGGGTGATGGTTATAGTTATAACGCTTTTGATGAATATAACCTAAAGGGGTGAAAAAATGTATGAACTACCACACAATGAAGAATCTGAAAATGCTGTATTAGGCTCTATGTTAACAGATAGGCGATGTGCTGAATATATAAATAAACTAACTGTAGATGATTTTTACAACCCTAGAAATCAAAAAATATTTGTATGTATGCAGGAGTTGTACAAAGAGGACAAGCCCATTGATATGACAACATTGATGGAAA
>Ga0209000_1000783_pt1 | contig 24688 bp, 28 predicted proteins | sample RifGroD2_FD_183998 | JGI IMG/M metagenome (GOLD analysis project Ga0209000, IMG submission 183998) | Groundwater microbial communities from Rifle, Colorado, USA - Groundwater D2 (SPAdes) (version 2) | ecosystem: Environmental > Aquatic > Deep subsurface > Groundwater | place: Rifle, Colorado... | reverse complement strand
TATTCAACCTTTTGTTTAGTAATGTAATAATTGTACAAACATTTGTTGAGTTTTTAATCTTTGTGTATATAATTTTAATACGGGAAGATTAATTAAGACTTATTAACTATAAATTCATCTCATAAAGTATTAATCCCCGAAAAAAATGGCGAAGCAGCAGCTTAAAGGCAAAAGAACAGCGGGCATAAAAAGCTGGGTCTCTAAGGTCTTGGCTCATGCGAATAGCGAACAAATAAAATAGTTGGTAATTGTGGTTTTGGGAGATAATTTCGTGCATAGATGTAGGGATTTAGGAAGAGTTGCGTCTGTCAGAAGATGGACAAAAGCAGCTATTGATTGTTATCAAAGAGGGTGTGTCTGTACCAGCTGTTATTACAGCGAATTTTTTAATGGAAGTCCTCAAAAATGTCAAATGAAAGCAACGGTGCTTGAGCTTGTTAGAGTTCTTGGAAAGCCTAACAGCGTTGAAGACAAAGAATCCGTAATTCAATAAAAAAGTTAATGGCAAATTATTTTGAGATTACCAGACTTTCAAGATAATCTACAACTCTTTTTTCAAGATTTACATTAAACATGGCATTTATTTCTTTTATGAAGAAACAAGGGCTTGTGACGTTTATTTCTATAAGCTTTTCATCCATAACATCAAGCCCTACAAGATATAATCCATCTTCTTTAAGTTTTGACGAAATTTTATTACCAATGGCTCTTTCTTTATCGCTTAAATCGGTTTTCTTGAAGAATTTGTCTTCGTGTGTATTGAATTTAAAATCTTCTTTTCCGGAAAGTTTTGTTATACATTCATCATAAACTTCTCCGCCTATCACAATAATTCTTTTATCCTGATTCATGGCGTTTTTTAGATATTCTTGTACTATTACAGGGGTTTCTCCGCTGTTTGTTTCAGAATCTATTATTGTATTAAGGTTTTTGTCGCCTTTTTTAAGGTAATAAACACCTTTCCCAAAGCATCTGTTAAGCGGTTTTAGGACTGCTTCCTCGTGTTCATGTACAAAATCCCTAATTAAGCTTGTGTTGGAAGTTGTAATACTCTCTGGCGTCAGTTCAGGAAAGTTATTTATATAAAGCTTTTCATTTGCCGATCTGATTCCTTGCGGATTATTTACAACCTTTGTCTTTGATTTATCAACAAAATCAAGAATATAAGTTGCAAAAATGTACTCCATAGTTACAGGAGGGTCTGGTCTGAACAAAATTAAGTCAAAATCATTTAAACAGGCAATAAAGTTTTTCTTATCATAAACCATATCTTGTTTTTCTCCGCTATTTATCAGCGAAGTCTTATACAGAAAGGCTTTAGGTTTATTATTATCAAGAAAAAGCTTATCCATTGTTGTAATACAAACTTCAAAACCTCTTTCAAGGCTTTCTTTAATTAGCCAGAAGGAAGTTACAAGCTCATTAATCTCGAAATATTTAAATTCTATTTTATCTATTACAAAAACTATTCTCATTTATCAATAAAATTCCAGTTTTCAGGAAGTTCTTTTTCCAAAATAGCAATAATTTCAGACAAAGGCATTTCAAGTGCCTCTGAAATTCTCCAGAGTGATGTAAATTGAGGATCCTTTAAGCCCCTTTCCAAATATGCCCAAATCGTCTTTGTTATGTCATATTCATCAGAAATATGGCTTATTGATTTATGTTTGTCCTGTCTTAACTTTTTTATGGTTAATCCAAGTGATTTACAGAGAAATTCTCTTTCTTTTTTATATTCTTGTTGCATAAATTTAATTTTAGTGCTAAATTAAGAACAAATTGTGGATAATTACCCACACTATCACAAAATAAAAAGAGGCTTTGTTATGAAAAAATTATCTGAAATTGACATTATCAAGTCTGTTGGTTTTGATTTGCAAGAATCTGTCGGCGATTTAATCAGTATATTAAAAAATTTACAGGTTGATATAGATAAAATAAAATTAGTCTTAAAAGACAAAAATATTATTTAATCTGAATTGCCAAATAGTGAAAACTGTCATGCTGAACTTGTTTCAGCATCTTACCATTTTGGAATTTAAGCTTTAATTTGTTATCTGGACAGATCCCGAATCAAGTTCGGGATGACATTTAACGCCAAAATATAATTATTAAAAATTTATTTATCTAGCGCCTAGGGTTATTTATAAATTTCTTAAAAACCTCAACAATTTCCGGATATCATCATCAGGCTCAAGCTCAATCACCATTTGTTTCTGGTCAGATGGTCGGAAAAAACTAAGTCTATAAGCCTGAAGCGCTTGCCCATTAAGCTTAATTTTTAAATTGTCGCCTCCGTAAAGAGGATCGCCCGCTACAGGATGATTTTTGCTCGAAAAATGCACCCTTATCTGGTGTGTTCTTCCTGTTTCCAGTGTAGCTTCAATAAAAGTAAACTTATCAAAACGTTCAAGAACCTTCCAGTGAGTTACAGCGTTTTTGCCCCCTTCTACAATCCCCATTTTATGCCTTTGGGTGAGATGTCTGTCTATAGGAGCATTGATAGTTCCTTCATCAGTAGCTATAACCCCATGAAGTATAGCCAAATATTGTCGTTTAGCTGTTTTTGTTTTTATCTGTTCTGATAAAAATTGATGCGCAAAGTCGTTTTTAGCTATCATTAACAGCCCTGAAGTGTCTCTGTCAAGCCTGTGAAGAATTCCCGGACGCATAATTCCGTTTATACCCGACAAATTTCCTTTGCAATGGAATAAAAGAGCGTTTACAAGTGTATGTTCTCTTTCTATAGAAGTAGGATGTGTAAGCATTCCGGCAGGTTTGTTTACTACAAGCATGTCCTGGTCTTCATAGCGAACATCAAGAGGAATATTTTCTGCTTCCAGTTCAAGTGGTCTTGCTTCAGGAATTCTTATACAAACTTCATCACCATATTTTAAGTTATAAGAATTTTTAAAGATTTTTTCGTTAACAAGGACAGCTTTTTCTGTTTTAATAAGTTGTTGAACTCTTGTTCTGGTAAGCTCCGGTACTAAATTTGCCACAAAGACATCCAGCCTTGAACCTGCTTCATCTAAATCAACTTCAAGGTCTATTATTTTTGATATTTTATCTGTATTTTCAGTCATTTATTTTAAAGTCAGCTTTTTATCTCTGCTTTTTGTTCATTATTGTTGGAAGCAAAGAATATATAGATTATAAGAAGTGCAGCGCCACAATTAATAGATATATCAGCTACATTAAAAATAGGAAAGTTAACAAAATCAAGTCTTATAAAGTCAAGAACATATCCGAGGCTGAGTCTGTCAATAAAATTCCCTACAGTTCCTCCAAGAACAAGTCCCCAAGCTACTGTGTTGATAAGATTTAATGATTTATAGGTTCTGACTAAATATGCAGATATTGAAATAATTATAAATACTGAAAATATTGCAAGATAAAAAGTTTTATTCTCAAATATTCCAAAAGCTGCGCCTGTATTATAGATTTTTGTTACACTCAAAATATTATTTAAAAGAGTAATTTTTTCATTTAAAAGCATGTTTTGAGCTATTATATTTTTTAATATTTGATCAACCAAAAGCACAATTATTGCTATTAAAAAGGCATAATATCTGTTTATAATATTCTTGATCATTCCGGCTAAAATTCTCTTTTGAAATCTCTACCCATTGTTTATTATCGAATAAAAAGTTTTATGTGTCCTCAAATGTTATCAAATATTTCATTAAATTTATTTACATATTTTTTTAAAAATTGATTGAAAAATTCAGGATGATTTTCGTCTTCATCAAGTAATATTTCAATATTTTCAAGATTTAAACCACCCAGATAAAAATCCTGAACGTATTTATCTATATTGATATTTAATTTGTCCATAATTTCCAGAACTTTTGATGTTTTAATATCAATTTCTTCTTTACAGGAAAACAAAATAATATTTGTTAAGTCTGATAAATCATGTTGCAAGCCTATTAAGAGTTTGTAAAATTCATAATTACCATAATTCGTTGGAAAAATCAGGTTGTCGTTAAATACCGAAGAATATGTTTTAAGCAAAGACTTAAAAATTATATTGTTTTCTGAATCTATATCTGCAAGACCAAAAACATTTGAAACAAAAATCCCGTCAGGAGTGAGGATATTATTAATTTCTTTGAGAAATTCCTGTGTCATAAAGCGATAAGCCATACCGGATTCCGAAAAAACATCGAGAATAATCAAATCATATTTTTCAGAAGAATTTCTGACAAACACTCTAGCATCCTGGATTTTTACTTCAATGTCAGCTTTTTCAAAATCAAAATATTTTTCTGCAATTTCCACCAGTTCAGGATTAATTTCAACAACATCAATTTTTTTAACTTCCGGCAGAATGCTTTTTAGCTGGCTAACAAAATACCCTATACCCATACCAAGTATAAGGACATTTTTAATGTCGTTTTTCATTGCAGATGCAAGAAAAAAGTAATTTACATAAGGAATATTGCCTTTATATAAAGGATGATTGATTTTTCCGCCCTGATAATTGTGTTCAAACTTTAAAAATCTGCCTAATTGGTTTTCAACAACTTTAACCTCATTATTAAAAGAGGTTTTTTGACGGAAAATTATTTTTTCTGAACACTCTAAATCATCCAGAATTTTTGTATCTTCAGGATGCAGTTGTTTTGTAATCATTATTTCAGGAGGAATAATCATTTAAAATACTTCAAATAAATATTTTTCAATCTAATATAAAATTAACATAAAAGAGGAATGAACATGAATAAGAATCAGGAATTAATAGAAAAACCCTTAAATTATAAGAAAGTTCTAGAAAAATCAAAAAATATTCTTTATCAAAACAAAGTTCTTGAAATTTCTATAGCGTCAGAAACAACAGCATATAAGAGTAATTTTTGCACAGAAAGTACTTTAAATATTGTCTATGGCATAAATGAAACTCCTTTTGGCAAAGTTTTGCTTGCAAAAACTGATACAGGTATAAGTAATTTGCTTTTTATAACTGAGTCAGAAAAGGATTTTATTCAAAAATTCTTTAATAAATGGTCAAAAGCAAATTTTACAAGAAATGATTCAGCAACAGAAAGTCTTATAGATAAAATATTCTATTCAAAAAAAGGAAATACAACGCTTAAGCTTCATTTAATCGGAACGGATTTTCAGATAAAAGTATGGCAGGCGCTGTTAAATATCCCTGAAGGTTATGTTGTGTCTTACTCGGATATGGCAGAATTTATCAGGTTTCCAAAGGCAAGCAGGGCTGTCGGTACAGCTATAGGTAAAAACCCCATACATTATTTAATTCCCTGTCACAGGGTCATAAAAAATGACGGAAATATAGGCGGTTATGCCGCAGGTACGGCTATAAAACAGGCAATGTTAGCTTCAGAAGAGTTGAATTTTCAGTAAAAGTTGTATTAAAGATTTGTATATAATTGTCGATATTTTAATTGTTGAGAGAGTAGTAGGAGATTTTTATGAAAAAATTGTATGAGGTTTTAAAACGGGCGATTTTAATTATTCTTGTTACTTCTTGGTCATTGCTTGGTGTAATATTATTGGGATATGTCTGTATACCAACCGGAAAGTATTTATATAGTTATGCTGATGAAAAAATCAAACAACCGCTTGCAGAAAAGATCGTACAGGATTTTATTAAACAATATAACAGTAAAGATTATGACTATATTTATAATAATTTAGTTGATGAAAGATATAAAAAATATTCAACAAAAGAAGAAGATAAAAAAGAGTTTGCAGATGATTATAAAAAATACGGTGAAATATTTATGCAAGAAAAAGGTTATTTAACTTCTAATGACGATTATTACTATTATTATATTACCGTGTATCAAAAAACACCGAAAGAAAAAACTACTATGGATTATACGTTTAAGTTTTCTAAAAAAAATAAAAAGTTTAATATAGATTCAGTTAGCTCTAAAAAACATAAAGATGATTAATATTTTTATTAATTACTTTTCTTAACCGACCCAGGTAAAACGTTTACCCGTTTTAAAATTACGGCTATGCCTGTAACCTTGAGGTCAAGGTTTGTATAATTAGTCCTTTGTGCTTCACAAAAACTCACAGACGCTGAAGAAATTTCATTCAGGCAGTCTTTGTTTGATTTTATAACCCGTTCAAGTGTACTTAATTCGGGAGGAAGTTGCCTGAAAGTTTCGGTAGGCTGCTTTACCGGATAAACAAGAGGTACGGAAGCTAATGAGCCCAAAGCAAAAACATTTTCAGGCAGGTTAATTTTTAAGGAAGCTGTATAATCTTCTCCTGAGATTATCTGCTCAGGTACATTAAAATTTATGTTTATATTTTTTGCTGTGCCGTATTTTATATCCGTTTCTTCATAAAGCATTTTGTCAGTAATTATTTTCCAGCCACAGCCGTATTTTTCAAGATATAAAACATTATGAGACGTTCCGTTTACATTGCCGTTGTCTTTGGTTATTTCGGATTTATCTTTTGTGGTTGCTGTTATATTTTCGCTAAATTCAATACTTGCCCTGTTATTATCAAGTCTTAAGTTTTTAATAACGGTTGAATATTTTAAATCAGGATATTTTTTCCAGGTTTGTTTTATTAAATCAATTACCTGATTTTTATTAAAACCGTCGCCGCTTATATAATTTGAAGCATAATGATCCCCTGTTTTCTGAATATCATGGGTATTAAGGTCAATTAAATATTTAGCTATAAATGTATTTAATTCATTTGCTGCTTCAGACTGGTCATTTTTTACATAATAAGTGTAAACGGTATTCTCTTCTTTAGGCTTGTCCTGGGCGGTAGTAAGAGTCTTGTCACTCTGGACGGGTTGAGTTTGTTCAATAGCCAGAGAAGGCATGCTCATATTCTGTGAAAAAATTATGCTTAAAAATAAAATGTTAAATAAAAAAAAATTTTTTTTCATATAAACCGAAGTTCCCTTTATTGTTTAGATAGACAAGATAATACCTTTTTTTTATAAATTAAGCAAATTTCAATCTCTTGTATAGTTAATTGACATAGCTTCTTAACATAAAAAACTCCAAATTATTTAATAAAATCTGGAGTAAGGGGAGTTTGAGTGTTAAGGAGTTGTCATATTTACATGATGAATTTAACTCCAAAAAGTTCCCGAAAAATTAAACATAAAAAAACGGTTCTTTTAAAAAGAACCGTTTTTTTATGTTTAATTTTTTATGAGAATGAGTTTTTTTAAAAACTAAAACTGACCATTTCAGTTTTTAAACACTCCCGCTTCGCATTATGCCCAATAATTTAATTTTTTCTTATCTTTTGCTTTTTGAGCATCTTCTTGAGCCAATGCAATCCTGTACATAAGGCTGTTTTGAAGATTGCTAGCCACCAAATTCTTTTCTCTTTGCTGAGCTGCGGCAAGTGACTGCATCGGAATTCCTTGTGCACCAAAAGCCATTGCCTGTCTTGAAACACCTGCAACATTCTGACTCATAGCATTAGCGTTGGAAATCAAATTATTTCCTGCGTCAATTCTGTTCATCGCTGAAAACATACTGTTGAATGCGCTTATTGCTGAGATCATTTTGACCTTCCCTTATCTTCGTGTAAATTATTCTACCTTAAATAAAAGAAAATTTAAAGTACCTAATAATACAAAACACGTAAAAATAAAAATTGATAGTCAAAAATTAAAAGTTTTAAAATATTTTTATTACTTACTTAAATCCGTCCATGCCAGTAGCCGTCTTTTCTATCGACTACAGCATCGTAACAGGACCAGAAACGATAAGGAGGCAAAATACCGATAACAGCATGTGTTAAAACTTTTTCGCCTTTATTGTCGTTTATAGCCTGACCTATTCCAGGCCATATAAGAAGTGATAATGCTCCTGCAACAACTGTTTTTGGAGTGATTCTGTCAATAACAGCTTCTTTTTGAGCTTTTGCAAAAGACATTCCCGAATTTGAAGCTAAAATTAAAGCTGTAAATAAAAAAACTAACGATGATTTCACGATTTTTTTCATTTTTACTCCCTCTGTAAATTTTTCGTAAAAAACTTATTATGCAAAATTATTACATATATTTTATTTTTCACACAACAACATATCAACCTACTTGAATTTCTACGTTGATTCCTTACAATAGGCTTGATATAGATATTTTATTTGGGGTAACTTGTTATGAAAAAATCAATTAAAGACCTTACCGATTTAAAAGGTAAAAGAGTGCTTGTAAGAGAGGATCTTAACGTTCCAATCGATGAAAACAAAACCATTACCGATGATACCCGTATTCGTGCTGCATTGCCTACAATTAATTATTTAAAAGAAAAAGGCGCGAAAGTTATTGTTGTTGCCCATTTTGGCAGACCAAAAGGCGAATTTAAAGATGATATGAGACTTACACCTGTTACAAAAAGACTTTCAGAACTTCTGGGCGCACCTGTAATGAAGCTTGATGACTGCATAGGCGATGCGGTTAAATCAAAACTTGCTGAATTAAAAGACGGCGAAGTTGCGCTTCTTGAAAACATAAGGTTCTATAAAGAAGAAGAAAAAAATGATCCTGAATTTGCAAAAAAACTTGCAGAACTGGCTGATATTTATGTAAATGATGCTTTTGGAGCGGCTCATAGAGGACATGCTTCCACAGCGGGAGTTGCAGAATTTGTTAAACCGGCTGTCTCGGGCTTGTTAATGGAAAAAGAACTTTCAGCTCTCGGCGGACTTCTTCAAAATCCTGCAAGACCTTTTGTAGCAATAGTCGGTGGAAGCAAAGTTTCCACAAAAATCGGTGTTTTAGACAATCTAATAGATAAAGTTGATACACTTATAGTTGGCGGTGGAATGACTTATACATTTATGAAAGCTCAAGGCTTTAGCGTAGGAAATTCTATCTGCGAAGACGATAAACTTGATATAGCAAGAGATTTGATGAAAAAAGCAGAAACAAAAGGCGTAAAACTTCTTATTTCAGAAGATGTTTTGGTTTGTGATGCTTTTTCTGAAACTGCTAATACACAGGTTGTTTTAGCATCCGCAATTCCTGACGGATGGGAAGGTGTTGATGCAGGAGCAAAAGCTATAGCAAATGCCAAAGAAGTTATCATAAACGCTAAAACTATTCTCTGGAACGGACCTGTAGGAGTTTTTGAAATAGATAAATTCTCCAACGGAACAAAAGCCATCGCAGAAGCTGTTGCAGAAGCGACAAAACTTGGCGCAAAAAGCGTTCTTGGCGGTGGAGATACAGTTGCAGCGATTGAAAAATTCCATATCGCACCTGAAGCTTATTCACACATAAGCACAGGCGGCGGAGCAAGCCTTGAATTCATCGAAGGCAAAGTTCTCCCAGGTGTCGCAGCTTTAGACGACAAATAGAATTTACAAGGTTACGCAAAAGAGGCACTAAGTGCCTCTTTGTGTTATATTTCTTTCTACTGCCATTCTGAGGGCTTTAGCCTGAAGAATCTGTCCAATTCTTCGCACTGTCATTGCGAGGAGGCTCGAAGAGTCGACGTGGCAATCTATTTGGTATTATTATATGGATAGATTGCCACGCTCCCGCTAGTCGCTCGCAATGACAAAGTTACTTAAATTGGAGAAATACTTATGATTTTGATTTTGATAGTTTTAATCTGTAGTTTCATTACAAAATTTACATTTTCATTAATAGAATCTATAAAAACTAAAAAGATAAAATCAAAAGGAAATGACGTTATTTCTTATGAAGAGTTTCCTTTTCCCTATTTATATAATGTGTTTGCTACTTTTGGTATTGTTTTAATATTTTCAGTTTTTTTATTTTATTTATTATCTATTTTGTTTAATCAAATTTTAAATTTTAACTTTTTGCTTATTTTTCTCCTTGGTCTTCCAATCATTTCATTTTTAACAGGTCTAATTATATTAATTTATACGAGTATATTTATTGATAAAAGAAAAGGAATTCCTTGTCTTTACAAAGAAAAAGACAAACCATACTTTTATTTTACGGTAATCTCAAATTGTATAATGGCTGCTTGTGGAATATTTGCTTTGATTTTTTTATTTAAATTTGGAATTATTAAATTCTAATGAAAATCCTTCTTGCTACAAACTACCTAAAAGGCTCTTTATCCGCCATAGAAGCTGCAAATATTATCGAAAAAGCAGCTCTAAGTTTAGATAAAGAAATGAAAATCGAAAAAATTCCCATAGCAGATGGCGGGGATGGCACTCTTGATGCGATAAAACTTTATACAGATTTTGAAGAAAAAATTTCGCAAGTCAGCGACCCTTTAGGTAGAAAAGTTTCCGCCAAATGGCTTGTAATTAATCACAATGGAGACAAAACAGCAGTTATAGAAGCCGCACAAGCCTGCGGATTAAGCTTATTAAAGCCTGAAGAATATAACCCGCTTAAAACAACAACTTTCGGGGTGGGAGAACTTATAAATCAGGCTGCTAAAAACGATTGTAAAAAAATAATAATCACAATCGGAGGGAGCTCTACCAATGACGGAGGAGCAGGAATTCTTCAGGCACTTGGAATAAAACTTTTCGATAAAAACAATAATTCTATTTCTCAAGGAGGAGAAGAATTAAAAAATCTTGAATCAATAGACATATCGAGCTTAAATCCAAAATTAAAAGATGTAAAAATTTTAGTAGCTTGCGATGTAAAAAACCCTCTCTGCGGAAAAAACGGGGCAAGTTATGTTTACGCCCCGCAAAAAGGAGCAAATCCCGAGCAGGTAGAAATTCTGGATGAAAATTTATCAAAATTTGCCGATATAACATTAAAAACAATCGATCATGATTACAAAAATTTCCCCGGAACAGGTGCGGCAGGCGGAATAAGTTTTGCCCTGAAATCTTTTTTAAACGCTGAATTAATAGATGGATTCAGCTTTATAGCAGATATTTCCAGACTTGAAGAAAAAATAAAAAACAGCAATTTGGTAATAACAACGGAAGGTCGCCTCGATTCCCAAACTTTAGCAGGAAAAGCCCCTTTTCAGGTTGCTCAATTAGCAAAAAAATATAATATTCCAACAATAATAATTGCAGGCTCAGTTGAACAAGGTCTTAATCTGGAAAACTCGGGAATAACAAAAGTATTTAGCATTACAAATGGATCTATTTCTATGGAAGATTCTATTAAAAACGCATCTCATCATCTTGAAATTACTGCAAAGCTTGCAATAAACACTTTTAGATTAAACTGTTAAATTTTTATTTTGCCAGCTTTTTCAAAACATTAACTATAGCACCCAATCTTGAAATTTCCGAACATAATGAAAAACCCATAGATCCCGCTGTACTATCAATATTAGCTTTATTACTTATTTTAAACATTTTTTTAACGTCATTAAAAATTGTTGTATCATTAATTCCTTTAACAACATTGGAGATTACGGTTTCATCTGTATTGTGGGTTTGTTCTTTATAGCCTTTAACTGCAGCATCATAAATTTTATCGTAAAATTTTCTTAATTTATCAGGTGTTTGACTGTTTCTAAGCACTTCATTTAACTGAGCACCTATTGGTTTTTCCTTAGGGATACTTTTACCTATACAGCTTAATTGCCCTGAAGGAAGTTCTATATAGTAATATCCTGATTTTTCAACTATTTTAGGTTCTAAAAAATACGGATAAGTGCTTGCTTCCTTGTTTCCAAAACTTAATTTAGGAGTATTTAAATTATTACATTTGGCTTTTGTATATAAAGACGGATTTGAAAAACTTATCTGCATAATTATTTACTCCTGTTATTTATATGCTTACAAAACTTATGAATAAAAAAAACTGCTAAATTCTACCCTCTTGATTTTACAAAAGGTTACAAAAACTTCCTGAATACAATTGATTTTGGAGAAACAAACAAACTGCAGTTATATTGTCAGCTCTTTATGATATTATATTGCTTATAAAAGCTGGGGATTATAAAAAGGAATATGCTTAATGGATAAGAATTCTAATCATGAAACAGTTTGCAGACCATGGGGAAGTTACACCGTACTTCACGAAGCTGCAGGATACAAAATTAAAATAATAGAAGTAGACTCAGGTTCAAAATTAAGCCTTCAAATGCATCATCACCGCAGCGAGCACTGGGTTGTTCTTTCAGGAGAAGGAAAAATTACAAAAGAAGACGAAATTATTTTTCTAAAACCCGGCGAAAGCATTGACATACCAAAAGAAGCAAAACACAGACTGGAAAATCCCGGTACTGCACCTCTCAGCATAATTGAAATTCAAAACGGCGATTATCTTGAAGAAAATGATATTGTGAGATTTGACGATATTTACGGCAGAACAAATTCTTAAAAGAACCTTGAAAACTTAATACAGCGTCGAAAGACAAGCCAGCCCTCTGGCTAGAAAGGGGGAATGACAATGATTGTATTGCTAAACGAGAAAGAGTTAGTACTTGCAATACTAACTCTTTACATCTTGTTAAAACACTTCAATTAATGTTATTGGTAGTGGGATTTATTTCTCACTACCCCTGTATTAAGTATTATATCAGATTATAAAAATTTTTAAAGTGATAAAAATCAAATAGAGGAAAAAATGACATTCAGATTTTTAACAGCAGGAGAATCACACGGCAAATGCCTTACCGCAATAATAGAAGGAATTCCGGCAGGGATACAAATCGATCCTGAAGACATAAATAAACAGCTTGCAAGACGCCAACAGGGTTACGGTCGCGGCGGACGCATGCAAATAGAAAAGGATAAAGTAATTATAAATTCCGGTATCCGGCATGGTTTTACGACAGGGGCGCCTATTACCCTTGTTATAGAAAACAAAGACTGGGAAAACTGGACTATCCCCATGTCAGCAGAACCTGTTGATATGGAAAATCCCGAAATAAGAGAACTTGTCACTCAAAAGAAAATCACTCACGTAAGACCGGGACATGCTGACCTGTCAGGGGCTTTAAAATACAATCATAAAGACATAAGAAATATCCTTGAAAGATCAAGTGCAAGAGAAACAGCTGTTAGAGTAGCTGTAGGAGCTTTAGCTCAAGTTATTTTAAACCAATTTGGAATAGAAATTTTCAGCCATATTATTCAAATAGGTTCCGCTAAAGTTGACGAACAAACATTGCCTAAAGAGTTTTCGGTTTTAAAAGAAAAAGCTGAAAACTCTAATGTAAGATGCGCTGATGAAAAAGCTTCCGAAGAAATGCGAAAAACCATTGATAAAGCAGCAGAAGAAGGAGATTCGCTCGGCGGAATATTTGAAATAATTGCATTAAATATCCCTATCGGACTTGGAAGTTTTGTACACTGGGACAGAAGACTTGACGGGCAAATCGCCCAAGCACTTATGAGCATTCCTGCAATAAAATCCGTCAGTATCGGACTTGGCGAAGATTCAGGAAAAGTTTTCGGTTCTGAAATGCACGATGAGATTTTCCCAAAAGGTGATAATAAAGAATATCAAAGAAAGACAAACAACGCAGGCGGTATAGAAGGCGGTATGTCAAACGGAATGCCAATTATCGCAAAAGCAGCGATGAAGCCAATCCCGACTCTTAAAAAACCTTTAAGCTCAATAAACCTTGAAAATGGTCTGGAACACACTGCTCATTACGAAAGATCAGATGTGTGCGCAGCTCCTGCTGCAAGTGTTGTCGGAGAAGCAATGCTGGCAATTTCTTTAATTAATGCATTCCTCGAAAAATTCGGCGGAGACAGCCTTGCTGAAATAAAATCAAATTTTGAAAATTACAAAAAGTTGTATCAATCAAGGTAAAAAATAAAATTTTTAAAACAAAGCTCTTATTTTTTTGAATTTTTTTCTTATTTTCTCTGATAAATAACTTATAGAGCAGATACCGTCTTTCTCTTCGTGTTGTCTTAATGCATCATTTAAAACTTCCGTTAACATATCGGCTTCAAGTGTTAATTTATCAAGTGAATCAATTATTTTGCTGTTTTTCATGCCTTCTCCTTGATTGTATATACACAACTATAAATATACAACTAAGTATATATGGTAGATTATAACTTGTCAAACATATATACTTAGTTATTATGAACAATGAAGAATTTATTATAAAACTCGGATTAAAAATTAAAGCGGAAAGAGAAAAACAAGGATTCTCACAGCAAAAACTTGCAGAAAAATCCGATATGAGTTTGCATTACTTAGGTTGTGTAGAAAGAGCAAGCCATAACATAACCGTAGCAAAGCTATTAGATATTTCAAGAGCCTTGGATATTGATATAAGCGAATTGTTAAAATTAGAATAATTGATAATAATTAAAGAAATGACTAAAAACATCGTTTTAATAGGGCTTATGGGCTCAGGAAAAACCACTATCGGCAAGAAAATTGCCGAAAAATCAAACATGAAATTCATAGATACAGATGAATTAATAGTTAAAAAAACTAAAAAGTCTATAAAACTCATTTTTGCAGAAGATGGGGAACTTTTTTTCAGAGATCTCGAGTCAGAAGTTATAGAAGAGATTTCTAAACAAGAAAATATTGTTATTTCAACAGGGGGTGGAGCTGTATTAAGAGAAGAAAACCTGAATAATTTAAAGAAAAATGGAGTTTTGTTTTATCTTTTTGCTACAGCAGAGGAATTGTTTGAAAGAATTAAAGACGACACCGAACGTCCTTTAATAAACACTGAAAGCCCCATTGAAACACTTAAAATAATACAGGCTCGACGAGAAATATTTTACAATCAGGCTGATTTCAAGATAATCACCAGCGAAAAAACCCCTGATGAAACGGCTGACGAAATAATTAATTTTTTTGTTTAACAACCCAATTCTGAAGTTTTCTTTTTTCAGAAGGGTTTGGAGAAATTTTTCCGGTTAAAATCCCTGATAAAACTTCTTGTTTTATACCTATTTCTTCCACTATTTTTAGCTGACTCAAGTTTTTTTCTTTTATTATTGCGAGAATTTCCTGAAAATCGAACTTACTCACACTTTTATTCTTAATTTTTTTAATTTTAGAGTATTCTTCAAAGATTTCAACAGGCGGTTCTATAATCAATTTATGTTTTAACCAGAATTCAAACCAATTTTTACCTGTTAAAACAGCCTCATCAATATCCTTATACTGCCAGCATTTTATTACACAATCATTTTCAAGTTTATAAAGTGCATTTTCAAGCCTATTTCTTATAGCTTGAGGTCTTTTATTGTCTTTTTTTTCTCCAATTTGGTTTAACAAAGTCTCAATTGTAAGAGGAACAAGAAAATCTGCTGTATTTTGCCTGCTCCGCCAAATCCATGCGAGGTAATTCCCGATTCTTTTTTCCCAAAAATTTCTATAATGGTCATATTCGGCAACTTTTTTGTGAATCAAACCTGTTTTAGAGGCAATTCCTCTCAAGCTCATCGCTAAAACCTCTCCCGCTTTTACATGAAAACAATAATCTTTATTTTCATCTTTTTTCATATAAAATATCGGGCTTTCTCCTGTATAAAGGTCGTAATTTCTTTTTCCGTTACTATCAATCACCGGAATATATACATTTGAAACATTAATTTTTAAATTAGCCAGTAATTCCAAGTGTTCTAAAATTTCTTTTCGTTGAGAATCCTTGTAGCCACCTCGTATCCCTTTTTTATTTTTGCTGGCTCTTTTTCCTCTTATAAATAACAAATCATCGATATTTAATAATATTTCCTCATCAGAAGTTTTAGACTTTTCTAACAGCAGATGAATTACCCCGTTTAATATATCCACGGTCAAATCATTCATTTTTCTTATCTGATTTAAAATTTGAGTATTTATTTCATGGTCATTATTTTTTTTGAAAACATAATGACCATGACTTGTAATTTTTTCCGCAATAATCCCTTCATCTCCGATAAAAACATTATCTTTCCCGGAAGTCATCAATCTTCGCAGCTCCTGAATAAATGGCGCAGTAGCGAATTTCAAATAGTCGGGAATATGACTTATAGTTTTTTGACTATAAGGTTTTTGGCTTTTATTTAGTTGAGGTAATAATTTTGACCATACTGATTCAAATAAAACGATCATAATTTCAAGCACAGGGACATTTATTTTTTCCAAATCAAGCTTTATAGTTAATTTAATACTATTTTCATCTAATAAATTAAACGCTATAAAGGCTTGCCCTGAAATTACATTTTCCTTTTCAAAATTTATATTATAGTTTTTAGAAGAAAATAACTTATTTTTTCTGACAATAGAAAGCGTTTCAAGATATTTTTTTTCAAAATCGCTTAATTCATAAACAAAATCACACTCAGGATGTTTAAAAGACGGCTTTATTTCAATATTTTTGAATGAATTTTCCTTTTCTAACGCTCCCGCTTCGCAATTGAGAAGTTCGGATGCGGCTATGCAAAAACAAAAACACCCCAGCGCTTGAGCAATAACATTAATTATTTCAAAACCTTCGGGTTCTTTTTTATAAGTATCCAAATATTCTTCAACAGGAAAACTTATTATTTTATTGTCAATTTTAGAAAGAAAACCGTCCATCCACTCCTACCTAAGATAAAAGATAAAAAATTAAGAATTTTTAGAAAATATTTAAACTTTGTATTAATATTTATTATAAATTATTAATTGAAGTTTTTCCATAGGTTTATTAAAAAAAAATGGTTCACGACACAGACAGCGAAATAATAATAGATTTCAACAAAGCTTTAAAAACAATTATAGACAACAAAAAAACCATTTTTGTCTGTTTTGTAATTTCCATGCTTTTAGGAATTCTTTTAAATTTTACACTTCCAAAAAAATATACGTCAGAAGCAAAAGTCCTTATAAAAAGAACGGGTTCAACAAATTTATCCTATATAAATCCATACGTAATTCCTGAAACATCAGAAAGCAATAATTACAACGGATTTTTCGCTGTAAAAAATTCTCTAAATGAAGAAATCGAAATAATAAAATCTCCTCTTGTTATTGATAATACGATTAAAGAAAACAATCTAAAATACAAAAACGGTCCTGCAAAGGGGTCTTATCTTTCTACGGAGGATTTTTTAAGAAAAAATTTCAATATTTCCAAGCTGAAAGACGCTGACATAATTTATATTTCTTATAAATCAAAAAATCCTGTGCTTTCATATAACATTGTAAAATCCATAATCAATAATTATAAGGCTATGCAGGAAAACATAAACTTTGAAAAAGCTTCGAACGATACTGTTTTTCTAAAAAAAGCATGTTTAAAAACCGAAAAAGAATTAAATTTTAAAATAAATCAGTTAAAAAAATATAATAATCAAACAGAAGGCTTAACTGGCGGTTCTTCGACATCAAACTTAAACCTGCTTAGCTTTTATGACAAAAGATTTAAACAAAAATTAAAACAAATTTCTGATAATCAAACAAATTTTAAAAAACTTGAAAATGAAATTACTCAAAAAACAGAAGAATTAAACACTTTAAAAAAGAAACTTGAATGGAGTTATCTGGTTAAGGAAATGTCAAAAAATACAACGAACATTGTTATTCTTCAATCACCGAAAATCAAAGAAAAATATGCTTTTTCAGAACCACAACCTCTGGTAATATTTATTTTGTGTATTTTTGGTTGGATTTTTATGTGTTTAACAACAATTATTTTTAGAAAAAACAAAATGCGATAATCACCCTAAAAAACTTGAAAAAACTACAAATATTCAACAATTAAATACACTAAATAACGAATATGTTATGTGTAATATATACTTAATATTTCCGAAACACCGAAAATGTTAAGAAAAATAACAAAATTTCTTATTTCAGAATATCTTTTTGCGTTTTCAAAACGAGCATATACAAAATTATAGCCACACAATGACCCTTTGTAATGGTCTTTTACTACCAAAATAAAAATAATAACTAGCCATGTTTAGAATATTGCCATATAATTTATTTTAAAGATGTCGAAGTATAAAAATAATTTAAAAAAAGGATATTAAATATTTTTATTTAATTCTATAATTTAAGTGTTTTTAATACTGGAATTATATTCAATTTTTAACAAGTCAATATTAGTCGAAAGGGAAAAATCATGCAAAACTCCAGAAAAGGTTTCACATTGGCAGAAGTTCTTGTAACTCTCGCTATCATCGGCGTAGTAGCTGCCTTAACAATCCCGACCCTTATCTCAAGCACAAACGCTTCAAAATTCACGACAGCACTGAAAAAAAATCTATCAACACTAAATTCTGTAATACAGACAAACTTAGCTAATAACGACATGGCTGCTTCAGATCCGACTATTACCAATGATGCAACTTTAGCCGCATGGTTTATTACAGGTAGTGCTTCAGGCACAACACCTACTAATTTAAATGTATTAAGCTGGACTCCAGGTACTAATCATGCATGGCTAACTGATGGTACAAGATTATCATTTTTCAATACAGCAGGCGCTGGCACTGGCTGTGCAGACGCTACGGCAACTGCTTTTAGCCCAGTAGCTGCTGATATGTGTTATGTTATTGTTGATACAAACGGAGATAAAAAGCCAAACGCTGTAGCCACAAACGCAGCTGATGGTGCAGCTGATGTATGGATTCTTGGTATAACTCCGAATAGCGTAATTCCTGTCATTTTATCTGCTGCAACCACTACTGTTATTGCGCTTGATGATGTTAATGGTAATGCAATGGTTCCTGTCTATACGGAGATTGGTAATACCAACAGAGCTTCTTACGCTGTTATGACAACCGGAAATACATAAACTGCTTAATATAAAAACAGTTAAAATAATTTAATAAACAAAAAAGAAGAAGGAAATAATAAATTTCCTTCTTCTTTTTTAAAAATATTATCAAAAAGTTTTAAATTGAATTATAATATTTTTAACTTATATAAAAATAAAAAGAAAAAATCATGTATAAATTTAAAAAAGGTTTCACTCTGTCAGAAGTACTGATAACTCTTGCTATCATCGGCGTAGTAGCTGCTTTAACAATCCCGACTCTTATCTCAAGCATAAATGCTTCAAAATTCACAACATCATTGAAAAAAAATCTATTAATTTTAAACTCATCTTTACAGATAAATTCTGCTCATAACGAAATGGGGGCTTCAGATCCGACTATTGTTGATGACGCGACTTTAGCAGCATGGTTTATCACAGGAAGTGCTTCAGGTACGACACCAACTAATTTAGTTGTATTACAATGGACTCCCGGTGATAATAGTGTATGGTTAACTGACAGTACAAGATTATCATTTTTTGATACAGGCGGTGGTACTGGTTGTGCAACTCAATCAGCTAATTCATTTGACCCAACAGCTCCTGATGCATGTTATGTTATTGTTGACACAAACGGAGATAAAAAGCCGAACGCGATAGCTACTAATGCTGGAGTGGGTGCAGCAGATGTATGGATTCTTGGTATAACTCCGAATAGCATAATCCCTGTCATTTTATCTGCCGCCACCACAACTGTTGCTGCGCTTACAGATGTTAATGGCAACGCTATGGTTCCACCATATACACAAATTGGCAATGGCAATAGGGCCTCTTATTCTGTTATGACAACCGGTAATACATAGACTGCTTAATATAAAAGAAAGGAATAATTTTAATACATTTCAAAATGTGTTAAAATTATTACGTTTTTAAACGCGGCGAATTTAAGGAAAAAATATTATGTCTGAATTAAAACATGTTTATATCTCTGATATTGCAAATTACGAAGGTCAGGATGTCTGTCTAAAAGGCTGGCTATACGGAAAAAGATCCAGCGGAAAACTGCATTTTCTTCAAGTAAGAGACGGTACAGGAATAATTCAGGCAGTTATCTTTAAAGGTGATGTTTCTCCTGAAGCTTTTGAAATTGGAGATAAAATTTCACAGGAAACATCTATCGAAGTTTACGGAACAGTTAAAGAAGACAAGAGATCTGCTATAGGCTTTGAAATTGGAGTTAAAGACATAAAAGTAATCGGAGAATCTCATGATTATCCGATTACTCCTAAAGAACACGGGGTCGCTTTCCTCATGGAAAACAGACACCTCTGGCTAAGATCTCCAAGACAGCATGCCATAATGAAAATCAGAAATGAAATTATAAATGCCGTAAGAAATTATTTTAATAATAACGGGTTTTTATTAGTGGACGCGCCTATATTTACCCCTGCTGCCTGCGAAGGAACTACAAACCTGTTTGAAGTAAATTATTTTGACGAAAAAGCTTATTTAACCCAGAGCGGTCAGCTTTATATGGAAGCAGCAGCTATGGCTTTCGGAAAAGTTTATTGTTTTGGTCCGACTTTCAGAGCAGAAAAATCAAAAACAAGAAGACATCTGACCGAATTCTGGATGGTCGAACCTGAAATGGCTTATTTTGATTTACAAATGGACATGGATTTAGCTGAAGATTTCGTGGAATACGTAGTTCAACAAGTTGTAAAAAACAGAAGAAAAGAACTTGAAATTCTTGAAAGAGATGTTTCAAAACTTGAAAATATCAAAAAACCTTTCCCAAGAATCACTTATGATGAAGCTATTCAGATGCTTAAAGATGCGGGCAAAGAAGTTGAGTGGGGAGATGACTTCGGCGGCGACGAAGAAACTGTTATTTCGGAAAAATTTGACAGACCTGTTCTGATTCACAGGTACCCTGCCGAATGTAAAGCTTTTTATATGAAACAAGATCCCGAAAATGCCAAACTTGCTCTTTGTGTTGATATGATTGCTCCTGAAGGCTACGGAGAAATTATTGGCGGCGGACAAAGAGAAGAAAATCTTGATGTTCTTCTCGGAAAAATAAAAGAGCATAATCTTCCTGAAGAAGCTTTTTACTGGTACTTAGATTTAAGAAAATATGGAACCGTACCTCATTCAGGTTTTGGTCTTGGAATTGAAAGAACGGTAAGCTGGCTTTGCGGTTTGCATCATGTACGCGAAACCATTCCTTTCGCTCGTCTCATGGATAGAATTAAGCCATAAAATTATTAAAAATAGAAAAATTTTTCACTCATAAAAGCTCCTATTTTTCCAGCTTGCTTAAGATTTAAAGTTTTTATTTTTTGGTTAATTTTTTCTTTTAATAACTCATTCTTTTACAATAAAAAAAAGACCTACTAAAAGGTCTTTTAAAAAAGTGCCCTGGGCCGGACTTGAACCGGCACTAGGTGTGAGCCTAATCGGATTTTAAGTCCGACGCGTCTACCATTCCGCCACCAAGGCATATTTATTTTTTATTGCTTAAACATAATATAATAAACTTTTTTTTTAGTCTATACGTTCATTTTAAAAAATTTTATATGTCAAAAAATTTTTTTATGCTAAACTAAAGATTGATTTTAACAATGGGGAGATGGCCGAGTGGCTGAAGGCGGCACCCTGCTAAGGTGTTATGTGGGCAACTGCATCGAGGGTTCGAATCCCTCTCTCTCCGATTTAAAAAACTCCGCTAATAGCGGAGTTTTTTACTGTTGTTAAGTAAATAGAAATAAATTTGATTAATTCAAGTACAGCCTACACAATTTGAGCATCAGCAAAGCATTTTTTAAGCTTTTTAATTAAGACTGCACTGAAAATAAGCGAGCAGCTAAAAAGCGCGACGGCAAGTCCTATCCATAACCCAAAGATTTTAAGGTTTTTAACAAATGCAAGATAAATGCCAAGAGGCAATCCAACTGCCCAATAGCCAAACAGCATAGTAAATAAAATAGGTTTAGTGCTTCCAAGACCTCTTAAAGCTCCTGACAGAGTAATCTGGGTTCCGTCAAATATTTGAAATAATGCTGCTATAAATAACAAGCCTGAACCTGTCAGTATTATTTTTTTGTCTGTTGAAAATATTGCCATTAAACCTTCAGGAAAAGACAAAAACATCAAAGCAAAAACACTCATTACAACAAAAGACAGACTTAATGCTGCAATTAAGTTATCTTTTATATCCCTATAATTTTTAGCTCCGTAGGCATATCCTACCCTTACACCTAGTGCATTTGATATGGCAAGCGGAATCATAAAGGTAATTGACGCAAATGTAAAAACTATACTGTGTGCTGCAACTTGAACAGTGCTTATGTTTCCGACAAGTATAGTGACAAAACTAAAAGCTGAAAGCTCCAGAAGCAGACTTAGTGAGATTGGATATCCTATATTAAGTATCTTTTTGAGATATTGCTTATCAAAATAAAAATCTTTTTTGAAAAACTTATGACAATAAATTATAAGAGCAAGTCCCATTAAACTCCTTACGATAAGTGTTGCAATCGCAAGCCCTTGCACTCCTATTGTCGGGATAAATTTGTATCCGAATACAAGTATCCAGGCAATTAAAAAGTTTAAAAATACTGCCAATATCGCAACAGTATTTGCAAATAAAACATCTTCATAAGCCTGCAAGAATTCTTTTAATGCGTGATAAATATACGCCCCGAGAAATGAAAAACTGCAAATGTAAATGTATTCCTGAATATATGGGATTAGTTCCTTTTCAAAACCCATATAAGGTATTATCGGAGTCATAATTAAAGTTATTATCATAAAAATAACTGCTAAAGCGGCAGCATAAATAAGAGTAATATTTAAAAATTTGTTAATGTCAGCATTTTCTCCTCTTTTTTTTGATAAAACGGGAGAAATACTGAGCAACAAACCAAAACCTGTCATAAAAATAATTGTGATTATTGCATTTGCTATGCTTATTGAAGCAACTGTATTTACTCCATGTCTTGCTGCAACAAGAACGTCACCTGCTCCGATAAGCATTTGAGCAAGTTGACCAAGAATTATCGGAGATGCAAAACATAGCAAACTTTTTATATTTTTAAAAAAATTCATAAATAACTTTAAAAAACCAAATATTAACTTATTAAAATAATAGCTTAAAAATCTTATTGATTTTTTAGTATTATAAACTTATAGAGAGATTAACACTATTTTTTAAAAAATCAAAAGGTAACAAAATTTGACTAAAACCACTTGTAGCAAAGAAGAAATTATTTTAGAAAAAATAAAAAATATCATTTTAGAAAAAAATGACTGGCTGGAAATTCAGGAAGTTGCTGATATTTTCGGTGTGGAAAGACAGCAGCAGCTATTTGACGCAGGTCATAATTCTACAATAGCTCAATTAATTAACAGATACTTAAAAAAACAGGGATTTAAAACACAAAAAATTAATTTTGAAGATGAATCATACTGCATCTGGGTTTGTGCTCCTGATGTACCAGAAAATAATCTGGATAATATTTTGAAGAATAAATATGTTTGTAATTACACTATTGCCGAGAAAAAAGCTAAAACCAATATCAACAAATCAGTGCCTGTTATTGATGAAGACTTAGAGGGCACAGAAGAAGATAATGAATACCTGAATAAAATTATCGGAACAATAAATAAAGGAGAAAACGTTTTCATCACAGGTTATGCAGGCACAGGAAAAAGTTATATTCTGAACAAATTAAAAAAGCTGTTTAAAATTGATGTGACAAGCACAACAGGTCTTGCCGCCGTTAATATTCAAGGTCAGACTATTCATTCATGGGCAGGCGTCGGAATTTGCAACAAGCCTGTAAATGTAGTTGCTGAAAATATACTTAAAAGGTCTAAACTAAAAAAGCAGGTTTTAAATTGTAATATTCTGGCTATTGACGAGATTTCAATGCTTGATGCAACAACTTTCGATTATATTGATACTGTTCTGAGATTGGCAAGAGATAACGATGAGCCTTTTGGCGGTATACAGGTTTTATTATTCGGAGACTTTTTTCAATTGCCTCCGGTAGAAAAATACGAAAAAGGATTTTGTTTTTCGAGTAATTGCTGGAAAGAACTGAACCTAAAAACTGTCTTTCTGGAAAAGATTTACAGGCAAACTGATACTAAATTTATAAGATCTTTAAATAATATAAGAATGAACAGCATAACTGAAGAAGATCTTGAGCTTTTTTACAGCAGAGAAGTAAAACACAATACCTATAATTCAGATATTTTGCACATATTCAGCACAAATAAAGAGGCTGATAATTATAACAAGCTTAAATTTAATTCTGTTAAAAACCCCGTCCATACGTTTATTTCTGAAGATAAAATTCATAAAAAAAAGGAAGTTATTGAAGTAGACAAAGAAAATTCCCCAAAAACCTTATCAAAATATGATTTAATGACACTGGAAATGTTTGATAAATACTGCAAAGCTCCTCAAATACTTGAATTAAAAGAGGGCTGCAAAGTAATGCTGTTAAAAAACCATAATTTTGCTAAAGGCTTAATAAACGGTTCCTGCGGCGTTGTGCTTAAAATAGAAGCAGACTCTATATTAGTTAAATTTGACAACAGTATTGAAGAATCTATAACTAAAAATACTTTTGAATATTACAAAGAAGGAGAACTTGTTTCCTCCAGAGATCAGTATCCTCTGAGATTAGCCTATGGAATCACTATTCATAAATCGCAAGGTATGACTTTAGATAAGCTTGTTGTTGATTGCAACAGAATATTCGAATGCGGACAAGCTTATGTGGCACTAAGCAGGATAAAAACGTTAGACGGCTTATACTTAAGATCTTTTAATCCCAACAAGGTAGTTGTAAATGAAGAAGTTATAAACTTTTATGACTCGTTAAAAAACAAGACATAAATACACTTGATAAGTTAATAGTTGAATAGCAGAGTAACATTATAATTTTTTAATATTTCTTTATTTTTTCGAAGAAGCCTTATGGAACAGTTTAAACGATTTGAAATAAATTTAGATCAAAACCAAAACGGAACAATGGATTTCGAAGATTGAATGAAAATAAAAGGACAATTTAAATCAACTATGT
>Ga0209000_1000782_pt1 | contig 24695 bp, 35 predicted proteins | sample RifGroD2_FD_183998 | JGI IMG/M metagenome (GOLD analysis project Ga0209000, IMG submission 183998) | Groundwater microbial communities from Rifle, Colorado, USA - Groundwater D2 (SPAdes) (version 2) | ecosystem: Environmental > Aquatic > Deep subsurface > Groundwater | place: Rifle, Colorado... | reverse complement strand
CGCGTACCGAAACAATCAAATATCAGCAAGGCTATAGCAAAAAGCCGGTTCTGCCGGTGTGCAAAAATTGCAAAAATTTTGTGTTTAAGTGGTATCATTTCGATGCCACCTGGACAAAGGTTTGGACTAAGGCACCGGCTTATGATGCCACCCAAGCCAGAACATCTGGCTATAGTTACCAAAGACCATCCTTCCAGGGCTGTTATAGGTGTGGACTTGGTGGTTTTGCGGTAATCAGAAGTGCAAGTTGTAGTAAATTCGAAAGCAAAATATAGGTGGGTGTCCACCGGCGCGGCGGTTCTTTCCGATTCTGGCCGTCGCGCTAACTTAATTTTATCTTTGGAATATATATGAGAGGGGTATCTAATGAGCGGTGGAAGTCTTGATTATGCATATATGAGGGTGCAGGAGATAGCGGACTCGGTTCTACAAAAAAGCGAAAACGCGCATCACAGGGCGCTTGGGAAACATTTATCAAAGATTAGTAAAGCATTAAAGATCTTGGAGTGGGTGTTGTCTGGGGATAGTGCCGAAGGGGAAGAGATTGAAGCTATTAATAATGTGTTGCCTCTGACATGTATGCTCGAGTCCGTTGTTAATGACGCAAAGGTCGCTTTGGCGGATTTAACGAGAGTTTTAAATTCAGCCACCACCAGGAAAGGAGATTAAAATGAAAGTGATTTTAAGCAAGCGGGGAAATGATGTGTGGGAGTACATACAACTGAGTTGGTTTTGTATCGCAGTTGTGATTTATTTTATGTTTTTGGATTTATTGTAAGATTATAAAATGGAAGGGGAGAAAATGACGGAAGAGATAGCAATAACAGAGGAAAAAGAAGTATCTGTACTTGGAGGTATAGCTATTGAGCAATACGGCGGAATATCGGTTTTGGCTGTCACAGAGAAACAATCAGAAATCCTTATCAAACCTGTTGAAATTTCCGAAATCGACATAAAGCCGACGGGCGAAATTTACATGTGCCACATACAATATCGGCGGCGTTTGAATGCAGCTTTCGGGATCGGCCAGTGGGCGCTCAAGCCGATTGGTGGATTTATTAAAACTCAGAAAAGCAATTACGGTGGTAAAACTCAACAAACTGTATGCAGGGAATATGCAATGTACATTTCTGGGAAATTTGCAGCTTCGGCGATTGGTGAGGCTACATACATCGAGGAGAACATGCAAATGACGTGGAGTGATGCTTGTGAGGCCACGAAATCTAATGCAATTATGCGGTGCTGTAAAGATATTGGCATAGGTTTGGAGATGTGGGATCGCAAGTTCACGGAGCAGTTTAAAAAAGAGCATTGCGTGTGCGTATTCCGCAAAGGCAGTCCGAAACCTCATTGGCGGCTGAAGGACTCCGAACCCTTCCACGACGAAGCTGGCAAGCCTGCTGGCAAGCCAGAAACAAGGCCGCCACAGGCGGTAGTCCCTAAAACGATTCCGGTGAAAACAAGCATAGTGTCAGCTGTGAAAGAGGTTATAAAAAACAATACAGGCGGCCCCGATGCATACTTATACAGGATGAGCGACAAGGTGGCGACGTACACCACGGACCGTGAAGAATTCAAAGCTCTTGCAAAAACCGCAAAGGATGCGGGGCTTATGATCCTTTTAACTCATAAAAATGATATAGCCAAAACGATTGTAGATATCGAAATTCTTGAGCCTGATTTGGATATCAATTCTCCAGCCGGTTTGGCTGGTTTACAGGAGGCGTCCGATGCCCTCACCGGTGCTTAAATTCAAAACGGAAGGACACCGTTACTGGCTTGAGTATGAGGATGGCACAACAGAGGATATTCCGAGCGTGTCGGACATTTTAAGGCCGCTTGAAAACTACTCAATGGTTAATCCTGCCCTGCTGGCCAGGGCATGTGAGTATGGGACGAACGTCCATAAGGCTATTGAGTTATGGCTCAAAGGTGCGCTGGATGAGGATACACTTGATGATGGGCTTAAGAAGCCTCTGGCGGGCTTCAAGGCGTGGTTCCGCCCCTACACCATGTCTAACGCGCAATTCGAGGTTGAAGAGAGGCGGTATCATCCGAAGCTGATGTATGCGGGGATGGTAGATTTGGTGATTAGGGATGATGCAATATTTGATTTTAAAACCAGGAGGTTTAATCCGATTGTTGATCCCGTGCGCTTGGCGGCATACAAGGGATTGTATCCGGATTTTCCACCGCTTAAAACGAATGTGCTGGAAATTGATATTGAGGGTAATTGTAAACCGGTAAATGCGTACCATGTCCAGGCATGGGGTGTCTTTCGTAAACTTTTGGATTTTTATAATTTCAAAAAGCGAAACGTCGAAAAAAAGTTGGAATTTGAAAAATTTATTGAGAATTGGAAAGGGAAATGACATGGAAGCAACTTTTGTCGAAGCAGGAAACACAAGCTTGGCTTTGCTGGAAACAGCAAAAACATTGGTAGTAAATGATTACGATGATTATATAAATGCTGGAAAATTTAGATCTCAACTAAAGGCCGAACTGGATGGATGGGTAGGTAAGTTTGAACCGCTGAGGTTAAAAACTAAAGCGGCCTATGACGAGGTAAATGCTGAAAAAAAGCGGGTTTGTGATCCCTACGAACAGGCAATAAAAGTCGTAGGGACGGCGATAAACGCTTATGCAACGCGCTTGGAAAACGAACGCCGGGCGGAACAGGCAAAAGCGGAGGCGAAAGCAAAGGCGGACGCGGAAGTCGAAAGACAGAAGCTCCTTGAACGCGCAGCGGCGGCAAAAACAGAAAGCAAGCAAGATGAACTCCTTGAACGTGCCGAAAACGTTTACGTCGAACCGGTAATCGTTGAACGTCAAATTGAAAAAATGGTGAAGACCGAAGACGTAAAAATGGTACAGCGCAAAGAAATTGAGGTAAGCGTTGCTAACATGGGCTTGCTTTGCATGGAAATTATCGCCGGTCGTGTTCCGCCCACCGTGCTTGATATCAAGCTACAAATTCTAAAATCCTGGATCAAGGCAGCGGGAATAAAATCTTGCCCAGGACTTCATATCCGTGAAAAAATTATTGTCGTATAATGGGAAAACGTATGCCTATAAGGGTTGGTTTGCACGATAGCGATAAAACTAGATATCCAAACTTAGCGTTGATGAAATTGAGCGCGTGGCACAAAGCACGGGGGGATTCGGTAGAATGGTTTTTGGCGATGAATGCCACATACGACAAGGTATACTCAAGCAAAGTATTCACATTTACGCCGTCTGACCTGTATCTACCTGCCGGCACGATTAAAGGTGGGAATGGGTATGCATCTGGCATTGTGCTACAAAACGAAATAGAGCATATTTGCCCTGACTATACACTCTATGGGATAGATTACAGCATGGGGTTTTTAACTCGCGGATGCGATCGTAATTGCGAGTGGTGTAATGTGCCACATCGCGAAGGGAAAATACGAATGAATGCAGATGTTGAGGAGTTCTTACGACACGAAGAAGTGGTGTTAATGGACAACAATGTGCTACAACATCAACATGGTATTGCACAGATCGAAAAGATGTCGAAGCTCGGTGTCAAAATCGACTTCAACCAGGGCTTGGATTGTCGATTAATCGATGATGGCATAGCACGTCTTTTGTCGTCGCTGAAGTGGCGCAGTCCCTTACGATTTGCCTGTGACCACTCCGGTATGATCCCTGCAATACATCGCGCAGTTGAGCTATTGCGGTGGCACAACTGTACGCCTACAAGATATTTTTGTTATGTGTTGGTAAAAGATATCCCCGATGCGGTAGAGCGCATTCAGTTTTTGAAAGGGGTGCACGTCGACCCATTTGCGCAGCCATACATTCCGCCAGATGGGTTGCCACCGAACGCAGAACAAAAAGCATTTTGTCGATGGGTAAATCACAAGGCAGAATTTAAAAGCCGCACCTGGGATGAATACCGGGCGGCGCATAAAGTATAAAAAAAAGAAAAGAAAGGAAAGGAATAACGATGAATTTTAAGCCAAAAAAAGAATCAGAGCTGAGTGAGAAATATGAGCAAATACTTCTGCCGGCAGGGGAGTACGATTTCACTGTGACAAAAGCTACGGATAAAACAAGTGGAAATGGGAACGAAATGATTGAGATGAAACTTGATATACACATACCCGAAGGGGGGAAAGCGAAAGTGTACGACTATTTGTTAGAGGCTATGCACTACAAGCTTAAGCACTTTTGCGAGGCAACCAACTTGGTGCCTCAGTATGAGACCGGAAGCCTTACTGCCGCCCTATGTACCGGCCGTACAGGTCGATGTATAATCGTTATCAAAGCCGATAAAAATGGCACTTACGCCGACCGTAACGAGGTTAAAGATTACTGCAAGCCCGATATCAATTCGAGCGAGCTAGCGTTTTAAGTCAAAGGAAAGTAGGGTATAAATGGACTTACCAAGCGTGTTCACGAACATAATCAAACGCGCACGAAAGCCGCATGTGTGCTATGAGTGCAAAGTTGTAATACATGCTGGCGATGATTATCATGCAATGTCTGGGTGCTGGGATGGAGAGTGGCATCATTATAAGACATGTATTGATTGTGAGTGTTTACGCGATGAGCTTAAGTATGATGATGAACTTGCGCCGTTAGGGGAACTGCGCTACTGGGCGCAAGAAGCGGGCATCGATTTTGATAAAGGAAAGGGATAAAATGAGTAGAAATTCTGAAAAAAATATACACTAAAGCACTTGGACTTAAAAATTCGGATAAGGAGAAGAAAAATGGTTGAATGGGTTACGTTTGTAAGGGATATTCCGGTTACTGTGTTATGTTTGTGCATTGGTGTTATTTTTGTGAAAAGATAGGATGAAAGGAAAACCATGAAACCACTTGAGAAATTGTACGAAATGCGTAACAAATGGGAAGGACGCGAGGACTTCGACTTAAACAAAAATGAGTTCCGTTTGGTGGGAGAATTTTTAGACGAGATCAATCTCGTGATTGGACTTTTGGAAGAGAAGAAAAAGACCTGCTGTGGAGGGGTAAGATGAGGTATGCGGGCATATCGGATGCGATATCTGCGGGCGAAGTACCTGTCATGGCACAATCCTGTACCAAGTCGATGATTATCGCGTTTGTTGTCGTTGTCAAGCATCTGCAATATCTTTTGCAATACAAGCGGCTGAGCGCTTTTCCGTGATAATCGACAGAGCAAAGCCATGTGGAGGTGGAGAAAGAACAAAATGGAAAAATACGTTGAATGGATCAAAACTCATGCCATTAATCCCACTGGGAAATGCGCCGAATATACATTAGCCATGCAAAAGGATTTTCCGGAATTGACGCGGGTGAGAGGGTATTACAATTGCCCTCTACACGGCAAAAGAGATCATTGGTGGTTGGTTGGTCCTGGCGGAAATATTATAGACCCAACCGTAAATCAATTTTCCACGAAAGGATATGCGGCAGAATATATTCTGTGGGACGAAACATCCGAAGAGCCTACAGGAAGATGTCTCCAGTGTGGAGATTTAACGTATCGGTTTAAGAGTTTTTGTAGCGAAGACTGCATTAGAAAAGGGAGAAAAATTTATGGATGAAATATTTGCCAATAAATTAGCACAGGCAATAGGGGAACGCAATGAGCTGGCGGACGCGATCCGGCAAACACTTACTGAAAATGCCCACCTTACGGACGGCGAAATCTGTACGCTTAAGCGGCTTAAAGATGTACTTTTAAAAGTCGATGAATCTATCCAAGAAAATAAAAAAGTAGAAACAAGGATAATCCGAGTCCGCTCTTGCAGGGACTGCCCATATCTGGTCAAGGAAAGACTTATTTCTGACCACTGTTCAGCAACTTTTGGGGCCCCACATATCGACAATTTAGATGCAATACACCCATGTTGTAAATTAGATTTAATTCCAGAAAATTTAAAGGGTTAAAAAAATCGAAATAATTGAACAAAAAAAAACAATCCTTGTCGGCATAGACCCTGATTGCGACAAATCTGGCGTGGCAATCTGGCGGCCACACGATAAGCATTACCAACTTGCTACACGTAGTTTTTTTGATCTTTTCAGTTGCATGGTTGCCAGGAGAAGCGATATCCGCCTCGTAGTGATAGAGGCTGGCTGGCTTAATAAATCAAACTGGCACATCGCAAAACTTAATAAGTTCGCGGCATCAAAATCTGGCAAGGATATCGGCGCAAACCACGAGGTTGGGCGCAAAATCGTGGAAATGTGCGAATATCTTAAGTTGCCGTTTGAGCTTGTGAGGCCAACGCAAACAAAAGTCACCAAAGAATATTTTGGAAAAATTACGGGCATCAAGGATCGCACGAATCAGGATCAAAGAGATGCAATGATGTTGGTTTTCGGTAGATCGTAGCATAGCTTTTGTCGTTGATGATTACCAGCACAAGCCTGTGAGCTTCCTACGACGTTTTGACTGCAAACCCGCCATTTTGTTGATGTTTTTATGTACGTTAATAAAAATATTATCAGACGTAGATTTCCAGCGTTTTAAAAAATATATTTTAAAAATCTTGGAAATCTTATTGACATAATATTAATATATGATATACTATATGTATAAGTGATTTAGCTTCTTAATTAAGTTTTTGAAAGGGGTAGAAAAATGGAAACGGAAAAAGAGATGGACAGAAGAGGCACATACGGGGAGATACTCAATGCTCCCACTTTTGTGAAGCAGTTATTGAAAGAGTCGGAGATTGAAGGCTGCTGGGAGACTGGGATCGAATCAGATAAGCGCAATAGAGGTACGAGCATTAATACAAGCGTGTACGGCTATGATGAGGCACAAAGTCTGGCGGTTGTGCAGGTAAGGCAGTGCCATTTCCGCCCAGGCCGGTACAGCAAAGTACGAAAAGATTACTACTTGGTCGGTCGGTTGGAAAATGGCAAGGTTTTTGCACATGGTATCGATTCTCCGATTCGCTCGAAATTGTGTTTGGCGGACGCAAAATTTTGTGTGGATTATGTTTTGTCAAAAATTTGGGGATGCAAAATTGATGAACTTAGCGATATCACAAGGCAAGGAGATGTTGCTTTTATTCCCATCTCCCACCTCCCGGCGACTGCGGTGGATATTAACGGTGAGTCGATAATTATACGCGAGACACATAAAATCGAGGGAAAAATCTGGAAAGATGTCGACGGTACATTGTATTGCACGAGAGGGACAAGGATGATACACACAAAAAAAGAGCATAAAACAATCAAGGCTAAGGCCGGATATTATCGTATAAAGGCTGGATATCGTGCGTCGATGTGGGGGTTTACGCACCCGACTGCGGATTAATTTTTTAAAGGGGTAGGAAAATGGAAATGGAATTTAGTGCCGAAACAAAGCTGGCTATCCAGTTGATGAAACTGTCGCACAGCCCGGAATGGGTTGAGATACAAAGCAGGGTCAAAGGGATTGCGATGATACCAGGACACCAGATACGGGAAGAAAAGGAGTCGATGGATATTATTTGGAAAGAGCTGATATCAATGCGAAAAATCGCTATGCGGGCTTGATCGTGCAGCTTATGTATTAAGTGAGGATAAAATCGGTTTTGCTGAGATTATTGATTAGATTAAGAGATTTTTTGGAAAGGGGTGAGAGATGGGGAAATTGCACCGTATTTTATGCTACTGCTACCGATGTAAAGGTGGCCATACCTGGCCGTCGTCCGGCAAGCCAAAAGTATGCCCGCGTTGCCATAGTCCGTACTGGGAAACAAAAAGAAAGGAAAAGAAAGATGATATTGGTAAAAAAACTTGATCCGGTAGGCGCAAAAGAGTACGCCCTGTGGCGGTGCGGGCGGTGCGACAAGGTTGTGAGGCTGGGGTTTAAGGTAGGGCGTAACAGGGGAGAATGTTACCAATGTGAGCAACGGACGCGTGAGCGAGAAAGTTATGTGGCTGTTTACGCGCACAAAAACTTGGATATCGCAATCCGAGAGTGTTTGTCGTGTGGATTGGGATTCGAGAGTCGGGGGAAGTGGAATCGGCGGTGCCCGGAATGCTTAGATAAATCGCTCTACATAGAGTCAGAAAATAATTTTAAGCGAGTCAAAAATGATGCAATGATGAAATTAATTGGCGATTGTGTGGCTAGCGAGGAAGGACTTATACGGGGGATATTGTATTGATAAGGAGGGATGTATGGATTATTGGACTGAATGTGTGGCAACGGCGTTAGAGGATGCAGGCATTGTCGTGTCAGATGATCAACTAAAGCAGATCGCCGAGGCCATTGAAGCAGGCCATGGAAATTATGGCCTAGCTCATGGCTATGATCTAGTAAATAACCGTGCAGAAACTGACGCGGAAAGAAAATTGCTGGAGCTTAAAGCAGAGATCGGAAAGCGTGAAGATTGGAGAGCTCGAACAGTGCCATGCCGAAAATGTTACGCTGAAGGCAGGATTACGAATGGCTATGGACTTGATATACAATGCTCTAGATGTTTCGGCAGTGGGCGGGTTCCAATATGATTTTAAGGAATAACTTTTAAAAGGAGGTATTGAATGCAAAAATTAAAATGCAAGCGGTGCGAGGAAGAGTGGATACCACGCACGGAAAATGTGCGACAGTGTCCCAGATGCAAATCGTATTATTGGGACAAAGAGCGGAAGAGGGTTAAAAGATGATGGGTTGATTTTTTTGTCTTGACAAATATAGAAAAGGTAATATATTATCATTACAGTAAGCAGGCGTAAGCAGGCGTAAGCAGGCGTAAGCAGGCGTAATGAACTAATTATTATCTTTTTTATGAGAGGGTAAAATGTACGGAAAGATATTCAAAAGTGTCTTCGAGGGCACGATGCGAGGCAAACGGGATGTTCTTTTGGTTTGGATGAACTTAATCGTCAATGCGGATAAAGACGGCTATATCGATAGGACGTTTAGGGTGATAGCAGACGAGACTGGGATGCCACTAGATGATGTTAAGAATGCGATCCTGGAGTTGGAATCGCCTGACACCGACTCACGGTCGCAAGAACTTGATGGACGCAGACTTGAGAGAATGGACGGGCATCGCAATTGGGGGTGGAGAATTGTCAATCATTCAAAATACAGCGCTATAAAAAATGAAGAAGATAGGCGTGAACAAAATCGAATAGCACAGGCAAAGTTAAGGGCAAAAATAGCAAGCAATAGTAAGCAGGCGTCAGCAAGCGTAAGCAAAATAAGCCAAGCGTCAGCAGAATCAGCCTATGTAGCTGTAGCTGTAGCTGTAGACGAAAAAGAAGACAAAAAAGAAACACACTCGCGCCCGATGGTTGAACTTGTACAAGGAGAAAAAAACCAGCAAAATCAAGGCTTTCAGGAAAATGAAAAAACGTCAGAAAGTCATAAGTCTCAATCCTTGTGTTCGACACTTAGCGATATAAAGTTAAATGGTGGTTATGTACTTATTTATCATCCTTATCATCCAAATGCAAATTCAGAGGGGTTTGTACGAGAACATCGCCTGGTGGTAGAAAAGTCGTTGGGCAAACCAATTCCAGCAACATCAATTGTCCACCATATAGATGGGAATAAAGCCAACAATAAAACAAATAATTTGGTTTTATGCCAAGATATAGCATATCACAACCTATTGCACCAAAGACAACGCGCATTAGATGCGTGTGGTAATGCCAATTATCTGAAATGTACTTTATGTCATGAATACGATTTACCTGAAAACCTAAACAACAACGGGTATCATGATGAATGTAAAGCAATTCCAAACGAACGGGCGAAGGAAAAAAGAAAACAACTTAAAAATGCAGATAATTCGGAAACCGAAGAAACAAAAAAGCGTCAAAAAGTAGCGGAATGGTTTTTGAAATATATCTCCATACACCCAAAGAAGACAAAAAGATTTATCGTAGAACAAATTTGGTTCGAAATGTTTTTAAATCCATCTCTGAGTGACCAAGATGCCCAAGACCTTTACACAAAGATAATAATCACCCTGAGAGTGCAAAAAGACAAACATCCGCGGGACGACACGAATTACACCTACTTCCCAGCCGCTGACGCCTGGCTACGAGATGGACGATGGATGGATGAGGTTGAAACTAAGCAGCCAGAAACCTTGCAGGAACAGGCAGACCGGATGAAAAAGAAGATGGAAGAGGATGAAGCGCAACGAAAGGAAATCTATGCGAAAGTAGGTATACAGCGATGATAAGTCAAAGCGTGGCATTAGATCAAGTATCGCGGATGTATGATAACTACTCCCCCAGCGCAACTCAGGCTGTAAGGGAAAGTAAAGCAAGGCTTTTAGTAGCAGAGCTTAAAAGCTTTACAGACGACACTTTCAGCAAGGTTTGTGACTTGATAATAACCGAGTCTAAATCTCATTCATTTCCAACAATTGAGGTTTTTAAATCGTTTTTGCCGCGTGTTAACGCAAAGCAAGAATACGTAAATCATCAGTTCTGTAATAGTTGTGGCGGAACCGGCTATTACAACGTCTGGGAGAAAAAACGGCAGCAATGGTACAATTTCCCCTACCGCTGCACATGCAATAGCGTTACAATGCTTATGATGCCGGTTATAACTCCCGACAAAATGCCAATTAAACCCCACAACCCATACAAGCCTTATACGCTTGAGCACGACCGTTACAACACCCGTATGGCCGCCGAGTAGCAAAAAAACAAGCCAGCGGGCTTCGTGGATAGAATTAGGGGTGGCCTGGTAGTGGTGAACGGTACCAGTCTTGGACAAGTTTCGTTGCCTTTTTTTGTTTTTGCTCCGCGGGGGCGGTGGCGCTTCTCTCTCTCCTTTTCTCTCAGAGGCGTTATCGTTCCCGCTATTCACTTTCTTTTAGAAATTTTGATTCATTGAGGTTTTATGCTCCACGATTTACCTAACAACTTTTTTCAACTGGTTCAAAGCTTAATTCCATTTCAGCTTTACCCATATCAACTGGAAGACTTAAAGGTTGAACTCGAGGATATTCTTGAAGGGAAAGGAAATTTCTTAACTCGAGAACGCGCCAGGCAAACTGGCAAAACAATCTCTATCGCCTCAGTATCATTGGTGTGTATGATTTTAATCCATGAACTTTCTAAACTTGATTCTTTTTGTGCCAAATATCCTCATGCGAAAAATTTCAGACTTGGCTTCAACGTCGGTATCGTCGGTCCCAAAATTGATCAAGCAAGAATTACACTTAAACGACTCAAGAAATTCGCCAGGCAAGAACCGTTCATCAAGACACTACAAAGTCTCAAGATTAAAATCACGGCTTCAAATTATGACTACTTTGAATTATCAAATGGATCATCCATGCGAGCTTTGTCGGGTTCCCCATTATCTAACAACGAAGGTGAATCATTTCATCTTTTGGTTTTCGATGAAGCTCAAAAGTTGTCTCAATTTGCAGTTCATAAAATGTTTGCTCCATCGGTTGCAAGTACAAATGGCACAATGTTAGCCTATGGCACCGCCTGGACATCTCAGGGACCATTTCTAAACCAAATAGAACGCAATAAAAGCAAGGCACCAGAATGTCACTCCAGTATTCCCTATAACATTGCCATGCAATATTCATCAGATTATAAATCCTGGGTACTTAAGGAGATTGAAAGAATCGGAGAATTTTCAACCGAAGTACGATTGAATCTCAAACTCGAATGGATTTTAGCATCGGGTAATGCAATGACAATAGATTTGTGGGAGGATACTGATATGCTTGGCGACTATGATCCGGGTCAGACATCAGGGGGAACACTTCATGCCGGTGTAGATTGGGGTAAAAACGATTCATCAACAATTGTTACAATTATTGAAAAATTATCGAACCACTGTCGCTGGATTGATTTTCTTGATTTACAAGGCGATGATTATCCATCCCAGCACATCCAAATTCAAAAATTCCTTAATTCTTACAGAACAAATTTGAAGTCGATCTGGTCGGAGTCAACCGGCATAGGTGATACAAATACTGATTTTCTCATGGGCGCATTTTCTCATTTGGTCACACCGGTTACAGCATATAATCTGTGGGTTTTGCATGACAAATTATTGTATGAATTAAAGAGCAAACGATTGATTCGTCCTCGAAGAAAAGAAAAGGGCGTTTGGTCTATTTTATCATCTCAGATTCTCAATGTCCAAAAATCATACAAGGGGTCTTGTGTTGTGCTCAGGGCTGAAAAAGGTGAGCATGAGGATTATATTGACTCAAGTGCGCTATGTCTCGGTGGTGCCTTATCAACACCAATCGTTTCGTTTAACTTCGTATCATCAAAACTTGGAAATAGAGTCGCTCCGGTTGAAACGTCAAGAGTAATGGCATCAAATGAGAAATTTGCAAGAAAAACAACAAACAAAGTCATGTCAAGGTTTTAAAGATTTGACTTATGTTTTAAATTAAGCTATTCTAAAGTTAATGCTTTTTTTTTCAGTTAGAGCGATAAGTTTTTTTTAAGAAGAAAAATAAATGAGTATGGAACCAGGCCAGGAATCTAGCCAAAATGATAGTCAGAATCAAGTTACTCCAACACCAAAAATACTTCTTACCAACGAACAAATTCTCACAAAATATGATCTTGAATTACGTTCGCCGGATGAGATACTTCGGTTTGAGGGTTTTGATTATTACGACAAAATAGTGGCAAAGGATACACATCTCTATTCAATTCTCAACACTCGGAAAATGGGAGCGGCATCGTTCCCGTGGTGGCTTGAAGCAGCAAATGGATCACTCGAAGCTCTAAAGCAAAGAGATTTTTGCTTATTTGCTCTAAAGCTTATCGAAGGTGATATGAAAAATCACTTCAAAATGTTTCTCGAAGCTATACCAAAAGGATTCGCAATTTCTGAAATGGTCTTTGGTGAGTGTCTAAAAGGAATTTGGAAAGGTAAAATTATAATCTCAAAGTTCATTCACCACAATCAAAGGCTATTCACCTTCAAAGCAAAGCCAACTACCGGCTTTGACGTATTTGCAAAAGATATTCAAACTTATAAGGATATACTTATTCCTCAAGAACGTATTGTTCATACAGTTTTTGACGGAGAACCACCTTATGGTAGGCCATTACTCGAAAAGTGTTATTTTTATGCCTGGCTTAAAAAAGAAATTGGCTTTAAATTCTGGGGAGTTTTTCTTGAACGATTCGGTGGGCCAACAGCAATTATTTATTATCCTTCATCTGATCCTGATTCAACATTACAAACACAAGCGCTTAACGCACTCAAAGACTTACAAAATGAAACAGGAATGGTGTTGCCAGATTCTTTCAAGATAGATTTTCTTAGGGTCGCACAGGGCGATATTTCTTATCGTGACTTGATTGATTCGTGTAATGCCGAAATGACAAAGGCTGTCTTAGGTGCCACTCAAACAGTCCAGGAAGGCACGAAGGGGTCGTATAGCCTTGCCAGGGTACATGATTTAGTCCGCCATGAATACAAACTCTCCGATACGTCAATGCTTCAGAATGTAATTCAATTTCAGGTTATTAAAAGATTATGCGACCTGAATTTTAGCGAACCGTTATATCCGGCATTTATATTTGGAGAAACCATGTCCGGGGCAGCGCCAGAAAAAGAAATGGAGGTGGTTTAATCATGAAAATAGAAGAGATAAACTCAAAAAGTCTATCGATAATCTCAGGGAATGAGTTAACAGCATTGCATCTCAGGCTTCATCAATTATACTCAAATTTCCAAAAAGAGAATCCGGGTCAGGAGAACGAACAACTGGTAAATGCTCATATCTTCGTTGTAGAAGAAATGAAGAAAAGAAAATTCAACCACAATGACAAAGCTCCTATTGACATGGCAAGTTTAAAAATTGAAAAACTGGCTGAGTATGCACCTGTTATATCAGATAAATCCGGAGATTCTCAGGAAAAGAAGATCACTTGGGATTCTATCAAAGAGTACCTTAAATCATCCTTCATCATTTCCAAAAACGCCATATCATTGGTTGGAGGCATCGCTTGTAATGAAGCCGGTGGCAATGATATTGATATCTTGATCAAACTTCCATCAGAAGAACAGCTCTTCAACATTATCTCATTTCGATTATACCGCATGCTCCCACCCGACTTACGCCATCGCATCCATATTTTCAAGTCAAAGGACGACGGACCATTTACAAACCATTACAATATTGGTGATCTCCAAATTGTCGTCAATCCTGAACCTGTAATTGTCAAGATGCAAGAGAGTCAGTCAGAAGAGAAGAAAAAGACAAGTCTTGAGGCTGAAGAATCTGCAAAAGAGAATCGTATTATTCCTGGGCGATTCTTTAAACCAATGAAGCCAACCAAAGCCCACACCGAAGGTCAACGTCAAACAATGGAAGTTTTCTTAGATCAGTTCAAGGATGAAGATTTCCCAGTATATTCTTCGGCCAAAAGAGATGGAGTTCGCGGCGTCATCCATAAACTCAAGGATCGGGTATGGATTTTTACAGAAGATGGGTCTGACATCACAGATAAATTACCAACGTTGGTGGATGTTGCAAAAGGTCTGTCCTATGATTCCATAGTTTTGGATTGTGAACTTGAATTGTGGCCGGTGCAAGGCACAGAGCGTGTACACTGGCCGCGGGAGGAAATGTCGGCCAGACTCCTATTAAATACACCAGATGATAAAGACGTATTTGCACAATGTTTTGCAATCCTCTATTTTAATGGCAAGGATTATCACAATGAAAAATATGATGAAATCTATAAACTCATGGAAAAGGTCAACAAAGACAACGAGGGTAATATCAGATTTGGCTCAGATGGATTTCCAACTCTAAGGATTTCTATGATTCCTCATACGCCAGATGCGAATAAAGAAGGGTTAAAAGCCACAACCGAAAGGCTGGGTAAAATCCCGTTCTCGGAGGGCAATGTAGCTAAAATGGCAGGTTCAGTATACAATTTAGAGGGGATTCGGTCAGGATGGGTTAAGTTCAGAATCAACTCTACATTAACTGCAAAAGTCCTGGAAGAGATCAAAACAAGCACGCCAGGTATCGCTAATCTAGAACTTGGTATTTTATTAAATGAGGAACTTGTTCCAGTTGGAAAATCATTCAACGTAAAATCAGAGATGTATGCGAAAGGCCAACTCGTTAGGGTTGAGTATGAAACATTTATTCACCAAATTGATGAAACAGGAAAAAGCGAAAACAGTCTACCAAAGGAATCTTTTTCACTCTGGGCACCCAGAGTATTGTCCGAAGATGTTATAAATGGTACACAAATTTCAAATACCAAAGAATTGATTCAATCAGCCATAAAAGATCGTGTCTACCAACAGAAGGTCATTTCAAACGCAGGAAAATCATTTTATATTGCATAATTCGGGAGTAGCAAACTCCCATGATGCGGCCAATGCGAAAGGCGGTGCCGGGCACTCAAAACTGCTCGGCACCGCTGAGTAACATTGGCCGCTTGATTAAGGATAATTATATCATGAGCGCGTTCGAAGAATATCCTCCAAAGAATCTCGACACTAAGTTTGTTGTTCACGCCCATTTCAGAAAAGAGACTTCTGTTCATTTAGATATACGCATTCAATACAATGAAGCCTCTCTTATTGGATATACGTTAACAAATCCTTTCAGCGTGGAAAGGCCATTTGAATCTTTTTCGAATGCAAAGAAGATCATTGAGGAGAAACGTCCCTCTCTTGAAAAAAGGATAGCGAATCCAAACGACAAGTTTCTCGCAATTCCAAAAGAAGTTCAGCCAGCAGTATGGCTTAAGGTTGAGGGGGAAGTCAGGGAGGGGGAGATCGGAGCAACACATTTTGGAAAAGGCGCTTTTGTTATCGTTGATTCGGGTTCAGTAGAATTCGGAAGATTGTCAACGTTTTTCCGGGAATATTGGTTTCATGGCAAACTTTTTAATGGCCGTTTCGTTGCTCGTCTTGTTCCAAATTCATCAATTGACAATCCAGATGTCGAGGGTGGATCGTCAAAGACCTCGCTTATGTGGTTGTTTTGGAAGACCAAGGATCAAGATCCATTCGTGTTGTCAAAGCGTGCTATCACTCAAGGCTATATTCCACCGTATGATGTGTCTGCAATGCCGAAGTCACTCACAGCAGAAATCCCATCCAAGCTCCGCTTCTGGCATAGTAAGAATAAGTTCAAAAGAATTGCCATACGAAGCGCTCTGGTTGAATCAGGTATCATCAAACTTGAAGAACCATCATTGTCAGTCGCTGATATGACGACAGAAACTCCAGATGAGAAAGGAGCGTTCTCAATAATCGTCCAATCATTCAAAGGTCAATTTGTAATACGGTTTGGACCGTCGCGTACAATTTTCCATTTATTCTTGTCCCCGGATGAAAAAGAAAGTTCAAGGCACTTCGTAACAATAACTGATCCAGTCAAAACATCTGATGTCATCGCATTTGTTCAATATAATAATGTCAAAAAAATACTTTCTAAAGGTATTGTTCCACGTGGAACATATTTTAACACAACAAAGGACACCGACTCATTCGCAGAGCCACTGGCAAATGGTAAATATGAAATGTGGAGGACTGAATTAGGGTATAGCTTTTTACAGTTCGCTTCTAACAAATTCTCGGGTGTTTTTAAGCTTAGACATGAAACAAAAGATTCCGATATCATTCTCCTGGAACCAGTAATATGAAAAAGATTAACTATCCACCAGAAGTTATTGAACAGGCCAAAAGCCAATATTTACAGGGAATTCCCATTCGCCAAATAGCTGAAAATTTGGGTATGTCCCGGTTCACAACAATTTGTCGCTGGGTAAAACAATTTTCATGGGTTAGGAAAAATTCTGATGAAACAGTGGCAATTATTGATGAACAAAGTGAAATTGTAGGGGGAATCCTTAAACAGTTTAAACCATTGGTACAGGCTATTGACTTTAGCGCTCTTGAAGAAAGACAAATGATAAATATCTATCTAAAATTGTTATCGCATCAGTTAAAATTAACAAAGGCTAAGTCACCAACCCAAACAACAGCCACCGAATCTATTTTTCAGTTTGAATGATTTTTTTCTTGACGGGTGCCCTTAAATAGGGTATTTACTGAGGATAACTCATGTATCATTAATTAGATACATATCTTTTTTTTATGATGGAGTTTTTCTATGAACAAGTCAAAAAAGTCCGATAAAATTACAAATGGCTATCAGTACCCCTATCCATACCCCAATAATAAGGTGAACGATTATCCAAATGTCTCTGTAGATTATCCGCATAATGCCCCGGTTCGATTCAAAATGAATGAAACTGCCAAACCAGCTTATCCTTACCCGGACATGCCTGACGTGACTGATGCGGCTGTTAGCTCAGTTATATCGTTATGTTCTAAAGCCGACCTCTGTCCAATTATGGCACTTGATGATTTTCCAGATAATTTCCTCGAAATCGCTCAAGGGTGCAACACGGCCAAAAGTCAAGGCTGTCCATTATTCTTAAAATGCTTTTCTGATAAATCTTCATTTGTAGATATCGGATGGCAGGAAATTTTTGAGGTTGATGATGAAAAGGTACTCGATGTCGTGATAAACAATTTTAATGCAGTCAAGGGTCTAGTTCCACCAATCGTTCTTGGGCATGATGAGGGGCAAGCAATGCTCCAGGCTTCCGGGTATCCATCAGCCGGATGGGTAACTGACTTAAAGCGGAAAGAAGCCTCAAATGTTCTTTTGGCTAAGTTCTCACGAGTTCCCCCTGAAATTGTCAAATTGATTGAGTCTAAGTCGTATTCAAAAGTTTCTGCTGAACTTTATGTCGATTATATTGATGCCGCTGGAAAACATTATGGGCCAACATTGCGCCGCGTCGCAATTTTAGGAGCCGATGTCCCACATATTAAGTCACTTGCTGATTTATGTGTTATTTACAACACTGAAGATTTACCTACAAAGACATTTTTAATGGAGGATAACATGGAGTTAAAGAAAGCACTCGAAGAATTGAAGGCTAAAGAGGAAAGCATTATTAAGTTACAGGAGGATTCAAAGATTACCACTCAAAAGGTTCTTGAATTATCAGAATCACTGACAATGGCAAACCAAAAACTCGCTCTTGCAAGCGCTGCAATTTTGTCAACTCAAAAGGATCGCATATTGGGTGAACTAAATTCAAAATTTACGCCTGCCGTCGTAGAAGGGTTATCAAAATTGTTGACCTTTACCGAAGACGATACTGTATTGAAAGTCGTCAAACTTTTTGAAGTTCACTTGGCTGATGGTTCTCTTATCAAACCATTGCAGGGTTCACCGGTAGTTGCCGCACAACCAATATCCGCATCACCAACTTCAGGCGATCCTATTGCAGGTTTACATGGCAAGATTATAGCCTTTGCAGAGGAAAAGAAAATCACCTATGAAGATGCGTATAATACAATGTCCAAGCAGGGATTGATTCGTATCTAAAAAACGTTTTTATCAATTTTAACAAAAGGAGAAATTATTATGTCCAGAGTTTCAGTTCCACTTTCATGGAACGATTTCGGAAGTTTCATCGCTGAAGCAAATGCCCTTGTAAACGTAAGAAAAGGCTGTGTTGTGATCGCAGGTACAGCATTGAACCAGGTTAAACCATTAGCATATAATGCAAGTGCTGATTCAACGGCAGTTATTGGGATCGCCCAAGAGGATGCCGATGCTGGTCAGCCTGTCAGGGTAGCGCTTCCAGGCCAGATAGGAATTGCCCGCGTTACGTCAACACCATCACTTAACAATTTCCTTGCTGCCGGCGCGGGTTCAGCTACCGATGCTGAAAATGGTATGCTCGATGTTGAGACAGTCAGTTCAGGCGATTTAATCGTTGCCAGGGCACTTGAGGATGGGACGGCAAAATCCTTCATCAAGGTTGCCGTTATGTGTGTATTGTTCCCGTAGTTTTCTTCTTTCTTATTCCAGGAGGTTTCTAAAATGGGGTTTATCGCAACGTCAGATATTCCAAAGACGAATGCCATTCTTAACGAATTGGCCATTCAGTTCCCAAATAGTGGTTTTGTGGCTGAACAAGTTTGTCCGATCGTTAATGTCGGAGAAGAAAACGAGTCAGGCAATTATTATGAATTCGATAAGGCCAACTTGAATTCAAACATCGAAGACATCAGGGCTATGGGTGCCAGGGCAAACAGTCCTGAACCGTGGACTCAAACAATTCGGTCTTACTTCGCTAAAGAACATGCTCTTGAGCTACCAATAGACCGACGGGAATTCAAGCAGTATAAAAATAGGGAAATGGATTTAGGCAAGTCGGTGACAGAGTTCCTTCTCAGTTTGCAGTTAACGAATTTTGAAAAGAGAGTGGCAACGTTGCTAACAACAACGGCAAATTACGCTTCGTCGTCGTATTACTCAACGTTATCAGGCACTTCACAGTGGTCAGATTTTGTTAATTCCGATCCAGAGGCGGCTATTGAAACAGCAAGAGAACAAGTCGCGCTCAATGGCGCAGAACCAAATGTCATTCTTATGTCTGCTTCCACTTGGAGAAAGGTACGGCAACACCCTCAAATTCGTGCGCTTATCAAAACGACTGATTCGAAGCTTTTGACAGACGAATTAATGCCACCATCTCTGTTCGGTCTTTCGCTCGTTGTTGCAGGTGCAAGAAATGTTACAAGTCTTCCAGGTGCCTCGGAAACGATTGCCAGAATATGGAGTGATTATGTTTGGATTGGAGCGGTTAACAAAAGGCCAAACCCAACCAAGAGAGAACTTTCTTTCGCTTATACCATCCAGGCTAAGGGACGTACGGTTGAAACGTATGTTGATGAGGCTAGGAAAAGTGAGGTAGTTCGGGTCACTCATTCAATCTCAGACGAAAAAGTTGTTTGTAATACCGCTGGCTATCTGTATTCTGATGTTCTGGCTTAATTCATCATTTTTATAAAGAGGAAATTATGGCCACCATGGTTAAAGAAAGAAAAAGAAGTGGTCAATTGGATGCTGATTCAGAATCAATTCAATCAGTTGCCACACTTTTTAAATTAGGAATGAAAGACTGTACTCCTGGGTCGTTTAAAGCAAGAGCAATGGAATTTCAAGACCTTGAGTCATTGTATAGACTTAAGCACGTCGCCTATGATACGTTCATTTCTGACAGGTTTGTTTTAGCTGATGTGATGCGCATTATCGACCAAAGAATCAATTCTTTGTAATAAGTCATTTTTTTTCACACGGGAGAGTGTTTCATGAAAAGGTTTCTTATTGGCATTTTGGCAGGGATGTTGATTTTGTCTGCATCAACGTATGTTTATGCAGTTTCTTATCAAAATTATGTCGATGGCAATGAACTTATCGATGGTCAATTGTATGTCAAGGATAAGGCAACTATAAAGAAGTCTCAAAAAGTTATAGGCTCAGAGATTAAGGGGATTGTGTCCGTTACAACGGCAGAAACGGCAGCCGAAGCAACACATAACGTCATTCTTGCCAACGGTGCGTTGACAGTGTCTCTTCCGGCTGTATCGGGAAATTCTGGCCTGTGTTTCACGGTTGTGAACACAGGCACACAGACTATAACCATTGATCCTAGTGGAAGTGAGTCCTTGAATGGCACGTCAACATCAGCTACAATGACCACCCAATTTGATTGGCGAACGGTTATCACAGATGGCGTCGCATGGTTTTTCATAGGAAAGAATCCATGAGAATTTTTTTCGTCATTTTTTTGCTTCTATTCTCAGTATCAAGTATAGTAGCCGCACGGACTGAAAACGGCATTACGCTCACAGATGAGGCAACGTCAAAGTCGAATATCATCCAGGCAACGTTCTTCGATGCGTATAATCCACCAGGAACAGGAACGTTTTATTATAATCCGGCAAGTGAGACCGCTTCGACTTCGGGGGCAGTGACATGCAAGGGCATTTACACTTCCAAAACATTGCTCCTGTCAGTTCCAACACTGGGATCAACTTCAATCTCCGTCAGGATTGAAGGCAAGACAAAGAATGCTACAACATGGGCGGAAGTTTACACAAAGACGTTTACGGCTGCCTCAACAATTGACAGTATTATTAATGTCGTTGAATATCTTGATCAAATTCGTATCGGCGTTAAAGCGAACACATCAAAAGGCACAGATTCAGTTAATATTACTGGTTCATTCATTTCATCGTATTAATTATCATCGAAAGGAGGCATAGATTTGTCTTATTCTTCCGATGATGACCTCGATCTTTTGTTCCACGGTATAGCTACAACTCCAGGCTACGCATCCGGTGAAAGTGATTTTGCCAAAGAACGCGCCCTGGCGTATGCTTGGGTAAATGATCAACTCGCGGATCGCTACACGGTTCCATTTGCAAGTGCTTCAAAGACAGTCGTCTTAGCCGAAGCTCTTTATACTGTCGGCCTTATTCTCCGTTCTAAGGCCACTACATCGGGTTATGAATTTTCGGTTTATAATCCGTTCTTCCAAGAGGCTAAGTCGAACATATCAAAGCTTCGGGGCTTTCGTACTGGCCCTGATTCATCGCTTGACAAAAACCAAATTCTCTCAACAACTACCGGTGTCGAACCGGCAGCAAGAAAAAGCCAGGTAGATTCTTGGGGACAAAGAATTGATATTTCTGTCCCACGCAAACGAATGGACTTTTTTTAAGGAAGAAAAACTATGTTTGCAAAATATGAATATGCCGCTGGAAGTAGTCTGGCAAATATTATGTCAGATATTGTTGCAATACTCACGGGCGAAACAGTAGTTGCAAATTTATCAGTCGCTTGTGTGGATGCGAATTCTTATATCAATTCCACCGACGCGGCTGGTTGGACGGTATACGATGCAGCCGCCGGAACCAACGCGCAGTGCTTGAGGGCGTTAGATGCTGATGCAAGCACCTATAAATATATTGTGGTTGATTTGAATACTGCAAACAAACAGTATTGTAAGGTTTACGAATCTTGGAACCCTGGCGCACACACAGGGACAAATCTGTCGTATCGCTCTAACGATTCAGTATATGCTGGACAAAAAATAGATTCAACAACGGGCGGTGTGCTTTACATCGGGGCGACAGCAAGAGGTGTAATTTTTAATTCGTTCGTAGGCGGGATTTGGGGTATCGATGTAGCAGCCGTGTATTCTCCAGAGGGGTGTTTTGAACGTTCACGTGCGGCTGGCTGGGATACGGCGGAAGCAGGATATCCGCCCTATATTTGGTTTAATGGTTATAGTATTGATGTGGGATATTCAAGTAATGGAACACAAGGATTAAATTCCGCTCCAAGAATCAAAGGATTATCTGGCGATTTAACGGGTTCTAATGCTTGCTTTGATCTGGCTACTGAATTTGGAAGCGGAGCGGGTTCTTCAAGTTATCCAATAAAATCAATACTCCCGTCCGTCAGGGGTTTTGATGCCAGTCTCAACCTAAGACACTTTATGCATGAAATTGGACTCGTAAGAAAGGATCAAGGATTGAATGCAGGAAAACTTTTAGGGAATATTTACCTTACAACTCCTGGCTATGGTAGCGCAGGTGATGAGCTTTCTTACAATGGAAATATCTACTTTATAATGACATGTGGTCAATCAACAGGTACGGGCGCGGGTGGGCGCATAGCTGTGCCAAAATTCTAAGGACATATTATTATGGCTACTTGGGCTGACGAGGGATTTATAGTCGCTTCCGGCAAGACTGCGCTACCAGTTGCAAGCTTGCTCTTACAGGGTATGGTCGTCAACTCCGGTAGAGCCTCCGTAAACACAGCAACGCTTACCCTCAATGGCATGGTCGTCAACTCCGGTAGAGCCTCATTGCTCCCAGATGTAATTATTGGCCTGGCAATGGTAATTGGCTCTGGTAGGGTGTCTATACCCGGGGCTTCATTCGTCGGCGTATTTCGGCCATCGTATTCAAATGACGATATTCTTGATCTGTTATTTCCAGGAATTAGTTCCACCCCCGGCTTTGCGGGTAGTAATGAAGATTTTTCCAGAGAACGTGAAATGGCTTACGACTGGGTAAATGATCAACTTAGAGATCGTTACTTTGTTCCATTTACAAATGCTTCACAACTCGTCGTCATGGCCGAAGCTCTTTATACCGTTGGCCTTATTCTTCGTTCTAAAACCACCATGCCAGGTTTCGAGTTCTCAGTTTACAATCCATTCTTTCAAGAGGCTGAGTTGAACATATCAAAGCTTCGCTCAATGCGTATTGGGCCTGATGGTTCACCAAATAAAAACCAATTTTTGTCAACTACAACTGCCGTTAAACCAACTCTATCAAAGTCACAGGTAAATTCATGGGGACAAAGACATTCTACATCCTCAGTCAGTAAACGATTGGACTTTTTCTAATGGCATATCGACTCCCAAGCGGCAAACAAATCAAAACATCGGTTCGTATACGAGAGCAAACACCTAAATCAGTTCATATTCTACCTACATCACTACTTCTCAGGCTTCATTCAAGGGTAGAACAGGCTCATTATGTCAGTCAAAAAGATGAAATGCTTATCAGGGTTCATACCATTGTTAAAAACGAAATGGAGTTGCGAGATATTGACCATGTAGATTCGGAAGATTTTGAATGGGAACCAAGCTCAATCTCGTTACCACAAGAAGCACTTGAATTTGATACGATTATAGATAAGTTCACCTCTTATTCAAAGAAGCAGACACAACATGGCTAGCTGGGATGAAATCAAACAGAAATTCAAATTGAAAGCTGTAAGAGCATGGCACATGCAACCTTATAGTGGAAACATTCCTATTATAGGCCCGCGTCCAAAAAAAGAGTGGTGGGGACCAATGTCAGTATCAAATGGCATGGGCATTTATCAACTTTTCATGTCTATGACGCTTTCAAGGTTCTATAGAAACTCAACGCCTGATTGGGCTAAAAGGGCTTGGGACGTCCAGTTGACTGCTACGAACGCCATAGGAAGCTCAGAACCATTTGAAATTAAACGCGCCGTGATTGCTAAAATTAATCCTAGTCTTTAGTTCCCTTTTCCATCTTTTTTTTTATGCCTTACGAACCATGGCCTTCGGGTCCTCCATCAGTCCTGTTCCCAACTGAAGGCGCAAGTATTATACGCTATTCCAGTATGCATGTTACAAATGGCTATCGATATTTCTCTCGTACATCATTTGGAACGGTCTGGGATACATGTACTTGGGGTGTTCTATATGGACATCCTTCTTGGCCAACAGGCTACCCTTTCCAATTTTTAGGAGCATCGGGTTTTTGTCCCCTTGACGTTGGCACGGGGTCTTTTTCAATAGCATTGGCCGCTTCTCCTGAGCCTGTTGGCTATTATGCTGTCCGTACAGATTGGTCTACGTTAGTTAATTTCAGTTATATTCCACCATCCACACCAACAGCGTCATTCACAAACTCACCGCGCGAATTCTACGAATCCAAAACCGTCCAGTTCAACGACACGTCATCCGGGAATCCAACCTCATGGTCATGGAAGTTTCGTGTCAGCGATTCAGGTGATGCTTGGGTTGAGTTCTCAACCGCCCAAAATCCTACAAAAATATTCTCCGTATAAACCGAAAAAAGATCGCTTTTCCGCCCATAGTTTTACGTAGAGTAGAAGTCGTAGCATGGCTGCCTATTTAAACTTCCATCATGTTACCATCCCCGTTACCATTTGTACTTTTGTGATCAAATAGAGATTTTAGAGTTTTCAGGAATTTTAAATCGAGCGGTAGGGTGAAAGGGGTAGGAGCGGTAAGGTAGAGTGGTAAGGTTTGAGTGGGATGATTGAGATGGTTAAGTTAAGCCATCTCAATCA
>Ga0209000_1000780_pt1 | contig 24793 bp, 46 predicted proteins | sample RifGroD2_FD_183998 | JGI IMG/M metagenome (GOLD analysis project Ga0209000, IMG submission 183998) | Groundwater microbial communities from Rifle, Colorado, USA - Groundwater D2 (SPAdes) (version 2) | ecosystem: Environmental > Aquatic > Deep subsurface > Groundwater | place: Rifle, Colorado... | reverse complement strand
TATTATTTCTTAGAAACATCCAATAAGTTCTATTGGTTTTTGGATTTATGCCTTTTGCTATGTTTTCTATATTATTATCTCTAATGAAACGTAAAAGATTAATACTATAGCAAAAGTAATATGGATTGTTATTTGAATAGTTATTTGGAGTATTCATATTCAAATTCATTTTTAAGTCCTCCAATTTATTTGATAATTATAATTTAGTTTATTGGATAAGGGAACGAAAATATTAATTGTTCTTCACAAGTTCATCTCAATTAATATTTTATGCTATGCAAAATGTAATTTATTTATTTATACTTATGTAAAACCACTAGCAATAATATTAATTTGTAATTGTAATGGCATATGTAATAGAATTATCAATATATTTCCTCCTTTCTGAACTTATTTCATATTTGGATATAGATTTTAGTTGTGATTTATAGTTAGAAAATTGGTTAAGATTGTTTTGTTTATATTTATTCATATGTTTTTGTTACTCCTTTCTGAATACTGATTTTGTATATATTTGTACCTGTGAACAGTATATCATATAAAGAATAATATTGCAATATTTTATTTTAGTATTTAGAGAATTTCAATTATATTAAATTTTTACCAGAGTAATTATTTATTAAGTCCATGAAAGTATTGTTAGAGTATAATTACAGAGATTTGATCGGATGAAGTGTATTATATAGTATAGCACTTTGTCCTTGTATTTGGTGTAATGGTTGTGAAAGTAGGGATGTAGGGATTATTTGATTTGTGTGGTTTGTGTGGTTTGGTAAATTTTTATGGAATGGATTTTGATGAATTTTAGATTATGAATTTATGAAACAGCAAAAATATTTTTACCAAATTTTAGAGCATCGTATATAGGAGATAATTGTATCGGTCTGAGTTGTAAAATATACCCCCTCTGTAGTAGAATTGATTATTATGATGGATTGTAAATGCTGTAGGATCAATGGTTTTGGAGGTATTTGTGAGAGCGGATATTTGTTATAATTTGTGATTTATTTTGAGTAAATAATTATGATTTGGATTAGATATTTTTGTTCGATGTAATTTAGGTTGATCTATAATTTAGATTTTAAATTGGATAGAAAATTATAGATCATGGGATGGAAATTTGGTTTATATTTATGACAAATAAATGTTGTTAGACTAGGATTTGTGGGTGATTTGTGATGAGTAAATTATTGGATGTTTTAGAATGATTTTATATTATTTTATAAAATTAATTTGTAAAATTATTTGACTTTTGAGAAGTTTTGTGGTTTGGTTTTTGGATTTATTGGTTTGGAAATTGTTGTGTTGATTATGTTTTTGCGATGTGAGAACGAAGTGGAAATTGGAATGGTTTTTGTTGTTTGGAAAATATTTTAAATTTATTATGATTTTATGTAATTTTAGTATTGACATTTTGAAAATTGTGTGATTTTAAATTTTATTTTAGAATTACTTATAATTATTTTATAAAATGGCTGTAATCGGCTCGTAGCTTGGGTTTCCTGTGTTTGTTCATGTACTCTGCACATAATGTCGAATAATGTCGAATAATAATTTGTAATCTATGCCCACCTATGGCATAGTTGGCATGGTTTTTGAAAGTAAATGTTAGCACGGGTTTTTGCTATAGTCTATCCTTATGACAAACTGAAAACAATACAGCCGGAATACATGCTGAACCCTACAACCCGCATAAATCAAGGGTTTTTGCTATTTTCCGAATGTTACTGAATGGGAATGTGTAACATTCGGAAAGAAATGAGGGTAGAATTGTATCGACCGGATGATTTGAAGAGGTTAGAAGGGTAAATATGAGGCAGAAAAATGAATTGCCTGGATGAATGTTGCTGCTCTTTGATTATGTCTGATTTTGTTTTAATCGTATCGGTCGGAGCAATGAGAATATGGATCAATCATGGGCCTAAATGCTGATTAATTACCTATACGTATAATACGTGTTACAAATCGGACGTTATAACATGCTGGCTGCTTGTGAAGTATTACAAACAACTTACAATATATAACCATGTTGTCACTTGATGTTAATATAAACTAACAACTTTAAATAATATACAAGTTGGCATTAAATTATGAACTAACAACGTATAATATCATATAAAGTTGTCACTGAACATCAGTGAAGTATTACAAGTGTAATCACAACTACAAGTGTAAACAATAAATGTTAGCGTATACTAACAATATATAATCAATTACTTATATTACAGTATCTTTTATATACCAACTATCAAATATATACTAACATACTAAAACATACTTAGTATCAAATATAAACCTACAATCTTTTATATACCAACTATCAATAATATACTTAGTATATAAAAGATACCAACTCAAAATAATCACATAATCCAATCACTCTAACAACATTACATGATCACAATGAACACATAGTATAAACCTATATCATCATAATCTATACTAATCACATAATCCCCGCTAACCTCTAACCCATACATCAACAATAATCAAAACAAACATACACAATAGCATCAACCCACCTGTCCACCATACACGCACAAAATGACTTCTAAAGTTTTCATATTTTACAAACAATTTGCTTTAAACAACAAAATAAAATTATACGTACAAATACACCACTAAAACCTTAAACCGCTTATAGACCCCTTGTAGCGCGTCTCAATCAATAATTTTATTTTTACATTTATACACCAAACTCAATCAAATTACACATTGGCATACAATTTGCTGTACTAATACAATCCCAAACAATATGCTAACAAATCCAATCTATACTAATACAGTTTATCATAATAAAATCACTATATCATTATCAATATTAACGATAATAAAATATTAATAAATCTAAAATAAAATAAAGGAATATTGCCATATAGTAACGAATATACTACAGTATAAGTAGGATCACTTAGGGAGGCCAACACAATGCAAGTATATCATCGTTTTACAAACTCAAATACTCCTATGTCTGATTGGGGTCACGCTATGTTGGTTAATAATGAGTCATCACAACATTACGGGCAAAATCATTATACTTTTACACCTAATACCGATACAAAAAACATTTTAGATTTAAAATCTCTTATCATTGTTGCATGGGATAATTGTAAAGAAGATGAGGATTTTGGAGATTTAATGGATAATTATTATATCTCTTTAGATTCCGAGGATGTTTTTGACTCCTTTAATCCGTCAGATATAGTCGATAGTGCTCAAGGTTGGGATTGTGAATTAATGGTCTGGTTTTGGCAATTTATCGCGGAACCAAATGGGATAATGTCTATCATAACTGATAATGGAGCAATTGTTTGGGATGATACTTTAATAAAACTTACAAACGGCAACGATTAAGAATAAAACATCTAAAGCAGGAAATAACCTGCTTTTTCTTTTTTTGCCTACAATCCTATACATACCACCATAAACCCTCTTACAACCAATCCTAGCGCATATCACACCACATTCTAAACAATCTCAAACCATATAATCCTAATAATTATCAATTATCCTTATCAACTCTAATATTCCCGATCACAAAAACAAACCTAAAATAATATTTGACATATCATATTCCATCATGCTATAATTAATTTTACCCAATTATAAAAAATAAATTTTAAAGAAAGGAGTTGAGCGAACCATATTAATAATACAAATTGTACAAATACATAGCACTGGTAGCACGTAACTATATTTATTCTATCTATAATCACTGTATCAATAAAAAATAAAATTATGAAATAGGTAATATTAAAAATGAAATATAATGACTTTGAATTAACTATATTAGATATGTTCTATAATCCATATGTCCCTAATGGACTAGAAGAAGAACAGGAACCAAAAGTATTAAACCTAAAATACATCTTGGAATATTGCAATGAATATTCATTAGAATCTAATCCAGACATAATATATCATAAATGGTTACAATTATATGAAGGCAATGATTTTATAATTTTAGAAATGATTATGGAAGAATACATGCGAATAATTGAGAGAAGCACTGGTAAAATAGTTATAGAACATCCAAAACAAAGAATTAATATTAATCTAGAAAATGAAGGAGAATAAATAAATGAATATTGATAAATTAAGAGAATATGTCAAAACAAATAATACAATACCTAATTACAAATTCCTTTGCTCTATCTTAGGTTTAAAAATTAAAACTAGTGATTCAAAGAAAGCACAACTAAAAGAAATGGATAGATACTTCAAATATCATAAAGATGGAAATAAATTTATTATAGATGAAATCTATACAGAAACTTTACCTAAAATAGAAAATAGAGGTGGAAACAACGTAACTGAGTACACTAAATACATAGAAAACTTAATATTAGATTTATTAATACAAGGAGGTAATACAAAACAAGGATTTGGGAGAGTATTTTTATCTAAAAATCAATTATTCAAAGAGTTCCATATGATTAATGATAATTACGTTTTTTGCAAGCGCAGAATATTAAAACTATCTAAATTTATGAATATTGCTAAAGAAACTGTCGCGGAATGGTATGATTTAAATGACGATATGTTAGAGAGAAATTTGAATCAAGCATTAAAAAGTCTAGAAAATCAATCCTTAATATTATGGTCTAGAGAGTTGACTGTCGCTGAAGCAATAGTAATGGCTGAAGTTACAAAAGATGGCACAGAAATAGTAAAAAGAAAATTTATAGATCAATACGATGAGGAGCAGATAGATTATAAATATCGTGCGAACGATGAAATACAATTGAATTATAGGGAAGGAACTGACAAGGAGAAAACATTTATTCTAGAAACTGAAAAAGATATATTAAAAGAATTATGCTGTGATAGTAAACAAATGATAATTAAATTAGGTATGTGGGAGACCTTCAAGAATAAAGTAGATGATATAGTATTGAAAAAATTAAATATAGCATTTTACTATAAATCTTATAAAATTCTCTTTAATGAGAGACATATATCAGAAGCAATAGACGATATTTATGGCAAATGTGAATTAACTGAAGATGAAAAATTAAGTAGTAAATATCTTATAAATTCTGATGTATTAGATAGAACTATTGTAAATGCAGAAAATAGACATGAAAAAGCACTAGAGGAAAAGTCTAAAATCATTGGCAGAATGAAAAATGATACTAAAGGCCAACGTATAGTAAGAAGGGCTAGTAAAAATTATTTAGATGATAATACAGAATTAGGAATTAGTCTTATAGTTAAAAATGCTACTAATATTAAGGATAAAGTAAAGAAAACTAAATTGGATGTTATTGCTAATATAGATATGGATGAAATATTAGATAAATTATTAAATGAAGATGATGAATTAGAGTAATAAATAAAAGAGGATATTTTGATTGCCCGTTATATAATATAGTATAAAGGGGATGCAAAATATCCTCTTTTTCTTTTTCTATTATTTTATAATCAAATCAATATATTAATAATCAAAACAAAGAACGCAACGAAAGCAGGTGTAGCGGTTGAAGCGTCAACCTTGCTAAATATTCGCTATTCGCTCATATTTAGAATTTGCTTATCATTTTTTCTATTCTTTTATCATAAACCCTAATATAAAATATTTACATCCCTAATTAATCATGCTATAATATCAATATCAACCAATTCAATATTCAAAAAAGGAGGCCAACCCAATGACTGAAAAAGAATACTTTGACACAACCGTTGCAAATGTCTTAGTTAAAACAGGTTATTCCATAGATATTCAAATGTTAGACCATATGACACTAGACGGAAAGCATAAAAGAGCTTTAGGAGTTTGTTATCAATACGATGATCACTATTCAATTACTATTGATGAGTATTTTGTTACAGAATGTTATGAGCATTTTATTCTAAATAATAAATATTCTTCATGGAATATAGCTGGTCAGTCATTGGAAGAAATTATCTGTCATGAACTAGCACATATTGAGATATGGAGACATGGCAAGAAACATACTGCACTTATAAATGAGTTATTATCTAAAGTGAATTCATAATACATAAAAAGAAAGCAGGTATTCCCTCATGAAAAAATTAATATCTATCCTAACCCTTTCCCTATCTCTCCTTACATCCTCAATCCTAACAACTTCCGCAAACCCCTCTATCCTCCCTGGCTCCGATACATCCTACACAATGATAGCACTAGCCACACAAAGCACCTACAATCCATCAGATTCCTGCTACCATACAACTATTCAAAATGAAAATGGCGATGCCTTTATAGTCCTTACAACAGATAATGTTTCCGCTCAATGGTTTGAATGCTCAGTCGATAGTAATGATACACCATCAGACATAAAAGATGATAAAATAATTGATCTTGGATTGCTAGAGGACTAAATAATAAAATAAAATTATCTAAACAATTGCAAAACATTTTAACCTATGATAAAATAAATCATAGGTTTTTTTATTGTTTAATTATTAAAGGAGGTTATTCCATGACATTATATAAAGATTGTTTAGGCATCTTAAACTCAAAAGCTACCATATCTGTTTTTGGATCTAATTATGGTCAAGTTGGTACTGGATCACTAGTATTAAAAACCACTAACAATTGTCCAGAAAATGGTACACGTTGGCCTTATATCTCTGCTGATGTATCAGACATTATCTCTCAAATGGAATTAAATGGATGGGAATGTACTACCAAATTAGATGGTTACAACGCTCCTGTGATTAATTGCATTCACATAGAGACTCAAAACGCTATTGATGCAAAATTACAAAAAATAAATGATAAATTTGCAAATGCTGAATTAGGTTACATCAGATTTGGTAAATGTCCTAAAAATGGAATATCTATAAATCATAGGGACAATACGCCGGAAAATGGTGTATCAGTTTTTGAGGCCGAATTTGTCGGCAAGGAATACAGATTATTACTAACAGACTTTTTACAGGTAACTTATGTGTCAATATCAGATAGACCTGCATATAGAATTTATGGCGATGTAGTCGGCATTGGTGCTGATGGTGAACCTGTACTAAAAGTTAAAAAATCAGTGAAATTATAAAGGAGGAATACACAATGTCTATATCAGCAGAACGTATTGCCTACTGGGATAATATCCATACTCAAATTCAAGCGGAAAAACAAATCATTAAATCTAAAATTCAAGAGGTTGAACTATACTGTAAAAATAATCTCCCATCAAGTAAAGGTCTTGTTTATACCAGACTTGAGGAAGAAATAAAAAGGAATCAATTTTTAATCTGGATTGAACAAGGGATCTATATAAATCATAAATATATAAAGTTTGCTGAAGCAGGTATTAATCCAATTGAATTACCAAAATATGAGGATTAATGAGGATTAAAGGAGCAAATAAGCTCCTTTTTCTTATTCCTGCTACTCTAATTCCCTCTATCCTATTTCTAACCTCTTATACGCAATCCTCAAGCCTATAAACACTAATATAATTATGTTGCAATCGCGCCACAAATCAATTATACTGTTAATAATAAATCATCTAAATCATCTAAATCAAAGGAGTGAATTACATATGAAAACAGCCTTATTAGTTTCCTATGTTGATAATTCTCAAGTTGTCGGTTATGTTTGGGAGACTCCTTCCGAAAAAACTTTATCAAAAGAATTTTCTACTCGCTCAGAAGCACTAGCAAATAGACCAGACCAGAATATTTATGTTTGCAGAGATTGTGACAATAACTGGGAATTGATTAAATAAATATTAAGGAGTGCTTAAAAATGAAAAGATTACAAGTCCTTTTAAATGGTCAATGGGAATATGTCTTTTGCAGAAATGACCTTGAATTACTACCAGTTACCACAAAGGACAGGAAAAAAGCTGTAGTAGAAATTTATGGCGATGGCGAGAGAATACTAGAATACTATTACAGGTATTTTGGGGATCTAGAATTCAGATTAGTTTAGAGTAGTAGAAATACTACTCTTTTTTATTGTCTATCTTTTGTCTATGCTCCTTATCCCTCTATAATCCCTCCAGACCTTCCACGTTGCCCTGTAATCCCTCAGACATCCTGCACTAATATAAATAATAAGGCCACAAACAATACTAAAATAATATTTATGTTTTTGCTATTGTATTTGCGCTTAATATGGTTATAATTATAGGTAATTAAATAAATTATTAAAGGAGTTTTATAAATGATTAATTCGAGTGAATACATGATGTTGGAAAAATACATATCTAGTGGACTTGTAAAAACTCATGCAACTAAAAAAGATGCTCAAAAATATGCTACTTCAATTAGTTGGCCTCAATATCATGTTGAAAAGGTTAAAAGGAGATTCGAAACAATTTGGATTGTAGCACAGCATCACATACAAACTGATAAAATTGCAGGAATGGAATTTGATACTTATATCTTACCTACTGGGAAATATGAGTTAAAAAATGGTACTAATCAAATGATTACATTAGAGGTTAAAAAATATATTGAAAAACAAAAAGTTTAAGAGCCTCTAAAGAGGTTCTTTTCTTTTGTCTAAAACAATTAAAACTCTTGTTTTATGCTACTTGGTAAACATTTTTATATTAATTCTAAGTAAGTAACCATTGATAAAACATAAAATAATTTTCCTAAACCTATAGACATTTGCTGAAAAAGGTATATAATTATAAATATCAAGAAGGTCAAATTTGAAAGGCAGGTTTTACATAATGGCAGTAGTTAAAAATGCTAAAGTTGGAGATATCCTGAAAGTTCCTACGATACTAATCTTCCCAGGTAGAACTGGAAAATTTAATAAACATAATTATTCTGTAGGCAGAGTTATCAATGTTTTCAAACATGCACAAACTGGGGAAACAATAGTCGAAGTTGAATATTTTGAGTCATTACATTACAAAAAAGATTTTCCTCTACAAGTAAAAAAATTCTTTCTTGCAAACTGTATGAAATACAAACTGGAACCATGTACATCGCCAAATGTAGAATTATGTATAGAGAAAATTGGCTACAAACGAATAAATGGAAACGCATACGATGTTTACCAACAAACTTTAATTGAGACGTTTAACTTAAAAGCATAGGAAGGGAAACCTTCCTAATTCTTTTTTAAATCTAAAAAGTGATTACCAGGAAAACTAATTTTAGTCATTCTAAATAAGAAAAGAAATGCCCAATTTATAGGGAGAAAATAAGTGTAATATAATAAATTAGTTGTTGACTAATATATATAAATCATGCTAAAATAGGTTAATGAATCAAATATAAGAAATGAGGTTTTATATTTGAAATTATATACAGCTTTAGTGATTGATAAACAAACAGACTTTAACGGGAAACGAGTTTCTTACAGAGTGACACAAGAGGCACAAAATAAAAAAGAGTTTACCCAACAAATCAAAAAAGACTATTCAGATTTTAAAATCCTATCAATAGAAAAAGAAACTATATACAATGCAGGAGTTAAAAAAATAGGAGGGTAATAACCTTCCTTTTCTTTTTCTCTTATAATAGAATAGAGAAGGAGGAGCAAACAAATGAAAGTTCCTAAATGTAAAGAATGTGAATTCTATATAAACCAAAAAAGACGTGAATGGTATTCTTTTTCAGATCCATATGATAATTATTGTAATGCATTTAAAACTACAGACAAAGAAGGTTATCAAATAGGAGAAAAGAAATTTATTTATGTTAAAGAATTAAAAACTAGCCCGAAATGGTGTCCTAAGAGAGGAAGATAATTATGTTTGATATGTCTGGAGCAAAATTATTAATTAGAATTAAAGAAAGACTAAAATCATTAAACTATGAACCATTTGAAGAATTAGAATTGTTATTAAAAATATCTAATAAAATAGGAGAAAGATATAATGTCCCTAATTGGTATATTGATCACCTAATTAATAATTTACAGAGCTAATTGTTTGGCTCCTTTTCTTTGTTCTTTTCCCCAAATAAAACCTATAGTTCATTCTATGTATAATGTGAAAATAATTATTGCAATCGCCTTAGTATAGTGCTATAATTAGTTATCGAATAAATTACATAGGAGGTTTTAAAAATGAAAAATATCAAAGTTGGTCAATTCGTTAGTGTACCAGATAGAGTTTGCTTTCCAGGTCGAAGAGATCCGTATGAATGGGAAAATGGAATTGTTTTTGCATTCAATGAAAAACAGGTTAAAGTTGCTGTATGGAATCACCTAACCAAAAAAGCATACTTTAGAAATATTGGAGTTAATTCAGTCAAAAAGGTCAATTATTACCATTATGTTGGAGAAGAGCAGGATTTTTTAAAATGGACAAAAACAATTAAAGTTCCTGTTAATTCTTAGGAGGGTAAAACCTCCTATTATTTTATTAAATAAAAAGAAGGTGAATAATAAATGTTAAAATGTTTATGTATTAAACCATGTTTAAACTGGAAAATAGGCGATAGACCATCATTACTTGTAATTGGTAATAAATATTATATAGATGGTCAAATAGTATCCTATTCTGATTTTATAGAATATTTTCAAAGATTAAGCGTAGATGAACAATTAGGATGAACAATTAGAAGGCTAACAACCTTCTTTTTTCTTTTCTTCTATACCATAAAAACACGCTTTTATTTGGTCAATGAATTGAATATAAATTATTGACTTATTGATAATATTCTATATAATAGAAATATAATTATTTATTAAGGAGTTGACTACATATGATTAAACCAATTACCGCAAAGCAAACTAACAAATTTCAAGAGAATCACGGAAAATTCATATCAAAACTTTTTAACCTTGAAGCAATCGGAACCACAAAAAAGGAAGCTGAAGAAAACTTGTCAAACCTTTTGCAATGGGTATCGGAACCATTTTACAGAATATTCCAACATAATGATATTGTTATAATGTTAAAACGTAGTCAGTATACTATAGGAGATTATCAGTATTTTAGACTTGTCAATGGGAATCCGCAGGGAATGAGTATATTTGATGCTGAAAACGATATAAAAGCAACAGAGAAAGCACAAATTTACTTTAATCAATATATAAACTGTATAGGAGGATTAAGCGCATGACAACTACACAACGCGATAATCACATTGCCGAAATAGAAAATTTACTAACTAAGGCAGGAGCCACAAAAGATAGGTGGGGAATGTTTCATATCGGCGAAAGGAAATTCGATACCAGGAAAAACAATTTAAAAATTTATCTAAATAAAACAAAGGTAAAAAGCGAACCACTAACAAAAATTGATCTTGTATGGTTTGAAAAATACCTAAAACAAGTTGTTAAAGAGCTATAAAGCTCTTTTTTCTTTTCCAATGAATTTACCCTTTGATGCTCTTTTAAATAATCCTTAGAACGTCACAAATGGCATTCTAAGGGTTTTATACTGTATATCTCTATACATACACCACTAGCAAAACATAACCCTTTAAACCTTATAAAATGTAAAAATAAATATTATTAACTATGACTATTTTTACTAAATTTGTGCTATAATATAAATATCAGATACATATTAAAGGAGGTTTTTCAAATGGTTGAATTTAAAATCTACGATGTAAACATTGAAGCACTTGAGGTCAAACTTGCTAAACTAAATAAAAAGGCTGTAAAGTTGAATTGTGAACCCTTTGTGCTAAACATTCTTAGCACCGAAATAGTTCGCAACGAGGAAGAAAAGACAGTCAATAAAGTTTTTACCTTAGAACTTATTGGCAACCCTCCCCAAATCGCAGGTTGGCAGTTTATTGGATCTATCGAACCCCATGATAGCGCAAACTTAATTAAAACTATCAAAGGTGAAACTTATCCTAAAGAATACAGAACGCATGGTAACTATTGTGAACACTGTTATTCTACCAGAAAACGGAAAATGTTATATCTTGTGAAAAACACTGAGACCAACGAATATAAGGCAGTGGGGAAAACTTGCCTAAAGGATTTTACAGGACATAATAATCCTGAAGCATACGCTAATCTTTTAGAAGCATATACAGATACATCATGGCTAGAAGAATTTGAAGGGGTTCCAAGTGGTTCCGGCTTCATACGTCAATTTGATCTTACAGAGTATTTAACCTATGTATCAGCTTGTATCCGAGATTCTGGATGGATTAGCAGAACTAAAGCTCAAGAACTTGAAAAACATGCTACAGCAGATTATGCAATTGACATTTTAACCGCTTCACCTGAAGAACGAAAAAAGTATGAATATCCTGAAACAACAGACCAGGATAGAGAATTAGCTCAAAAAAGTATAGCATGGGCAAAAGAAATTGAAGCAACAAACAATTATCTAAATAATATCAAAATCATTGCATTAGATGAAGTTACAACTTATAAAAACATGGGATTTGCAGCAAGTATCGTTTCCAGTTTCACACGGCATATCGAGCGCGAAATCGAAAAAGAAATGAAAACAATATCAGCAAAACAAGAATTGATATCCGACTATGTTGGCAGCATAGGGGAAAAGATTCAAAAAGAACTTACCTTTATTAACTCATACAGTTTTGAAACACAATGGGGAGATTCGCACATTTATAAATTTTTGGATTCCGAAGGAAATATTTTTATCTGGAAATCATCAAAATATCTAGAAAAAGTTGTATCTGTTTATATTGAAGAAGATGAAAACAAAACAGAATACAAACATTTTGAACCTATTCGCCAAGGTGAAAAAGTTAAAATCAAAGGAACAATAAAAGACCATGCCGAATATGCCGGAGCGAAGCAAACAATTCTTACTAGATGCAAAATAGCCTGAAAGGATCTAAAAGACTAGGACACAAAACCTAGTCTTTTCTTTTTGTCTAAATATAAAATCTATAAAAATACTCTTTCCAACTCTCACTACCTTAAATACCACGCACAGAATGCCACCTTTAAGCCATTATAATCTATGTCCCTATAATTCCCCTCTAACACGTTTTAAACCTACTACAATCAAAATATAGGGATAAGGTCTATAAATACTAAAATAATTATTGACAATGCTCCACAAATCTATATACTATTACTTAGGTTACATAAATAAATATTAAGGAGTGCTAAACATGATTTTTATTAAAAAAGTTGGCAATCGGTATTATAAAGAAATGCGATTTGATTTTCGCTCATTACCTATTAAAAAAGTAGAGGCAGAAAAACTTTTAGCAGAAGGAAAGGCAGAACTAATCACAAAATTTTTATGGGAAAGACCAGAAGAGATTGAACCAGAAATTATCCAAGAAACACCTAAAAATGTTTTTGATCTAACATCTAGAATTACTGCCAAAAAAGAAGAGGAAGCAACAAAGGCAGCACAAATCAAATTTAAAGACGAATATCTTCCATTCTTAAATAAAAATGATTTAGAAATGTTTCTGCACTCAGACAAAAGCGATTTTGGCGAAACTATAGTTAAAATTTGTATGAGAATAGACATAGAAAAGAAATTGAAGAACCTGTAAAAAGGTTCTTTTTTTTATTTTATAAAGTGTAATATAATATCTTGACACCGCTCAAAAAACCTATATAATTATAAATATCAGATACATATTAAGGAGGAGCGCACCAAATGAAAAAAGAATACTTTAGCTTCAAACTCATCGGAAAAATCGGAGCAGGTACAGGATACCAAACAATAGACCGCGCTGAAGCAGAAGCACAGAAGGAAAGTAAATATTATACAATCTTTAAAGGTGGCACTAACGGAAAAATCGTCAAGGAGGTAAAATGATGAAACTAATTGCAGGAAATACCTATAATTATCACTATAGTAATATTGCCGAACGTGGGGAGCAGAAAGGCCAAAGAGTGGAAGGAAATTTCAAAGTTAATTATGATGGTATAATAGATGCTACAGGTTATCAATGCGATCATTGCGGAAAGGATCTAAAAAAAGGACATTACTTTCTAGATGATGCAGGGAGCCAATACTTTTTCGGTAGCGAATGTGTAAAGAAAGTGATTAGCAAATAAATCAAAAAACCTTTAAGACTAGATAAAAAATCTAGTCTTTTTCTATGCCCATTCAGCCGGATCGACTCATTTTCCATTTTCAATCCTTCACATTCTCAAAACACTGGCACAGAAACATCCCTTCCTGCCATCAGATTGTATTGGCCTATATAATCTTACCTAAACTAAATTTAAACGTCTCAGAATCAAAATGAGGTTAATTGTGGCCAAAGATCCTATTTAATATTTAAATTGTGTCAAAAAATAGTACAATAAAATAGGACTTTACGCTATATACAAATATAATATTTTAGTTTAAAATATGGTACATAGAGAAGCACACAAACACAGAGCAGACATAAAGCCTCTTACCTCAGTTTCTCTTAATCAGTCAACTATAAAGTGTAAAATAAAATTTATACTTGACAAACTGAACTCTAGCTATTAAAATTAACTCAAGAACAAAAAACATAGTGCCTACGCAAAATAGGCTAAAAGGAGGTAATCAGACTCTTAACAAAGAATAAGTCCTTCGAAGCTCAAGGCTACCTGAAGGAAAGCACCTCTAGTCAAGGAATGCTTAAAAAGGATTGCTCTTTGAAAATTACATAAACTTTTCCTGAAGTTATACAATTATTGTTTATATGTCTATAAGTTCGCTTGCGTCTGATGGCAATTAAACAATATGGAAATACTGGCACTAAGGTTGCCAAGGAAGTAATAGGGAAATGATCTAGACTTTTTAGTCTAGCTTAGAGCATAGCAACAAATTAAATTAAAATTTAAGGAGTTGTTGTAAAATGATAAAATTATATAGAGTAATTGCTTATTATGTTAACACTGGTTATAAAGGTCTTAGAAGAGGCCAAACATTAGTTTGTAAAATTTTCACTGACAAACAAAAGGCAATTAAATTTCAGAACAGACTTAAAAAATTCACACGTTTAACAATTCAATTCGAAACATTTTAAAATTTAAATAACCTGCTATGCTATGTTCTAAGCTAGGTTGAATTGTCTTAAAACCTCTCTTTTATCCCTTTTGCAATTTATTTTGCTTCATGTTTTCTCTATATTTTCTATCTTTTAAATAGCGTCCCTCAGCCGAATGATGGTCTGAGACAGCCGGAAAAAGCATGAAAATATAAGATTCTAAAAGCCGGATGAATTATAAAGGGAATGAAAGGGAAACTAAAATCTCTTTGCTTATACTTGTTCTAGTTTTTGCCCTCTTAATTAAGAGGAGGTAAATTAAATGCTTATTAAAAAATCTAGAAAATCAATGATTAAGTATCTTTTGGAAGAAACTAGATATACAATTGAAGAATTATTACTGGAAAGCGATGAAACTATTAAAAAATGGTATATTGAAGAAAGAGAATGCAACGAGGAAGACTATTAATCCAATAACAAATACCCAATAGAGGGTAAACACAAGAATAAGAGAAGCAAAAGAGAGAGAATTAACCAAAAACATTCTAAAATCCCTTCAGTATATCCATTATTACAATTTAATCATAACAATTGCGTTAAACTTGCATAACAAAATTAAAATGCAGGTTGCTTGTAATTTAATATTAAATTGTATAAACTTTAGGCTGAAGGGATTGGATTTTCCATAAGGTGTGAACTTATAACATATAGGAGTTTAGACCTTGTGCAAAAATTTAAAGGATGAAAGGGGTTTAAAGATTATGATTATAATTAAAAATTCTCCTAAACTGTCAGGTTGCTTGGCTTGTAATAACACCACCAATGACTTAAAAGACATTAAATTAGGTCAGTCTGTTGTAGTTACTCTCTGTAAAAAAATGCAGAGAAGAATTAATCGAACAATTCAAAGCTGAGTAATTATACCCGACCAAAAAGACATTTCTTGGGATTATCCCTTAAAAGTTTGTTTGCCTCTAGCAACAAAATCAAAATAACAGCATAACAATTTTGTTGCTAGGTTCGAATTAATTTAAAGGAGTGGTAAAAATGGCAAGAAGAAAACCTACCACAATGTCGTGGAACATCAAGCAAATTAACACTATGATCAATAAGGGAACAATCCTTTTTACTCATCCCCTTCAGCGTCCTACGGGTCAGTGGGAGCAAGCAGACAAATCTTTATTAGTAGATTCTCTTTTAACCCTCTATTGTCCTGATTGTTTCGCCATTAAGGAAAAGACAGAGAATGGTAATACATACAGCATTATTGATGGATTGCAAAGATTATCTACTATTCATGAACTTTTGGCAGACAAATTGACCATGACAGAATTAGAAGACTTCTGCTTAGATGCTACCGGAAATGAAGTCTATAACATTTCAGGAAAAACATGGTCACAATTTCCTGAAGAAGTCCAGAACGAAATCATGGGATACACTTTAGGTCTTAAAGTCTTCGAAATTGAAGAGGGAGACGATGAAGAGTCAATCATTGAAGAAATCTTTTACCGCCTTAATAATGGCAAAGGAATGTCTTTAGAGCATAAAGCACTAGTAAAAGCCAGTCATAAGGTGCAAAAGTTTGTTCACAAAATGGCAACAGAACACAAACTATTTACTAACATTGCAAAGTATTCTGAAAAAGCGGTAAAGAAGTCTGATATTCCAATGACCATTATGCAAGCAATTCTCCTTATCTCAAGGTTGGATTATCCTAGTCTGGCAGCAAAGGACATTGAACTGGTATTCTCAAAAAATGAAATAACAGATCAAGTTCTGGAAATCGTGGAAAAATCCTTTGACTTGATTGCTACAGCATTCCCAGAACAGCATAAATTTGTTACAAAAATAAATATTGTTTCAATGGCATATCTTTTCGCAAATAGTTTAAATCATGACCAAACAATTGTTAATCTTTTGAAATATGTTAATCAAGAGATTAAACCAGGAGATTCCTACAAAGGATATACTGGCTCCGGTAATGTTAAGAAAGAGAAAACCATTAATAGGCTCAAAGGTATCCTTAAACTATGTGGTGTTAATGACATTGGATTGCCGATAGTGGAAGAAGTCGAAGTTGAGCCAGAATTAGAGCAAGAAATAATTGTTGAGGATCAAAGGGAACAACCTCAACAAACTGAAAACCTTGAACCTGCTATAACAGATGTTCCTGAAGAGTTCGGAGACAAAGCAGAAAACTTTGAAGAAGCAAAAGTAATTCTAAGTATTGCAAATAATATTAACGTTGCATAGTCTCCTAAAGAGTTTTATTATTAGGCAAAGGAAAATAAAAAGTCCTTTGCTTAGTCGGAAAAATTCAAAGGAGTTGGAAAGAATGGAAAAAGAAATGACATTATTTATTATTACCATAGTTTTTGAAAGCAAAAAATATAAAGAAGAAGGAGTATTGACTTATAAAACAATGGCCGAAACAAGAGAACAAGCAGAACAGAATGCATTAGATTATATTGCTAAAGAGACAAAGAAAGATAAGAATTATACTTATACGGCTATGTTAGTTATTGACATTGATGCTTTATCAACCATATAGAATCATGTTTTTAATTGAGAATATTGTCTAGGGTATTTTAGCAATAACAAAAAGTTAAAATACCTTGGAGAGTATACACACTAAAGGAGGAATAACAATTGCAATTCTTAACCCACTACGAGCGTTACAACGTAAACAAATGGGAACAGCGTCAAATAATGCCACAATCTAATTTTATAGCCTTAAACAACTCATTTATGAACCATAATTCTTCCTTGATAGGTTTCCAAATTGAACATGAAGACAAACGAGTACATTATTCAGTTTCTAATATGTTTCTTGACAGACTGCAAGCTCAATTCCCTGATAACTGGCTTGATATTCTAAATGATGGTATGGTTTATGAATTCAAACAGTGGGAGCGAGGTATATTTTCGAATATGTATCAAGAGGGATTTTTTAGTTGATAAAATCTATTACATAAATCGTAAAATAATTATTTAGAGAATTAGCCTTAATTCTCTTTTAAGTTCATACAAAATAGAGTATAATATTTATATCAAATGTATGAACTTAAAAGGCAATTGTGGATAATACTTATAACAGTTGGCCTAGAATACTTGAAGGAGCGTGTACATTATGAACTTATACAAAGCATTGAAAGACCAACACCAAGAGGACATCAATAATTTTCCTATATTCTTTGCTTTCTCAAATGCTCAATTTGAAGAAGGTATGAACAAATTAGGATTAAATTCTTCTGAAACTGATAAACTTTACAAAACTGGTAGTGGTGGCTATTATCGAAAAACTGATGCAAAAGAACTTCATTCCATTATTAGCACTTATGAAGAAGAAATGAAGCAAGCAATGAAAGATGATCAATTTCTATATGATATGTTTGACTACGAATTAGGAAATCACGAATATTGCATAACATGGGATGTAGAACCCACACTGGAGGCTCTAGGATTGACTGAGGGTGAAGTTGAAAATGATGCAAGAATGTCAGCTATCTTTAGAAAAGCCAGACACGCACAAAGCGAATGGTATTCTAAACACGGTTAATTCCAATTTGTTGTATGAAAGGAAGTTTTAATAATGGCAAAAACAAAAGAAGAACTAAAGGATGAACTTGAAACAGCAGAAGAAGAGGTAAAACGCATTAAGGAAGAAATTGAGGATCTAAAGGAGCAACTTGACGATCTTAAGGGCGATTATAGGGAGGCAGTCCAGGAAGTAAAAGAAATTAAAGCAGAATTAAAATCCCTCTGATTGAGTCTTTGAAAATTAAGACGAAATAGGCTATAACAGTTTAGTTGTGGCCTATCAGGGATAAAATTCCCGAATAGAAGGAGAGTGTTTTTAGAATGAAAGATATTGCAGAAATAATTGAATTTTTCAGAAATGCCACAAAGGAGCAAATTAACGAAATTCACAATCAAAAGGACTGGAAAAAGTTTTTAGGTATTGAGATTGAGAATTTATACCTAGACTACGAACCTGAAGAGGGTAACGAATTAGAATTTGCCCTAGATGAAAAAGTTGGCGACAATGAGTATGAATACTATGTTATATTTGAAAGAATTGTGGCATAAAATCTAATTTTGATTGTATGGAAATAGGGCGAAGTGATATAACAATTATAACAGGACTTCGCCTTGATTCGAGACTATCAAAATTAAAGGAGAGTGTAAAAATGATTGATTTTTATTCTGAATACTATGAAAAGGAAATTAACATTAGTGGAGAGGAGCAAGAAATTCTATTCGATATTTATATTAAGATTGCTAAAAAACTAGGATTTGAACCAGAGGTAAAATCACCAGAAGAAATTGATAATTACTATTATGATCATGTAGCTTATCACGTTGAAGAGTTCGGCAAGAATTATCCAGAATATGCAGGAATCGTGGATTTATTTATAAGCGAATAAAACCAAACTTTTATATGATAGAGCAAGTAAATATTTTTTTATTTCTTGTTCTATAAGCTTTAATTATTCTCTAGGTCGTGATATAATGTAAATATAAATATTACGACTTGGAGAGTATTTAAGACTCTAACAAAATTTAAGGAGTGATACATATGTCTAAAAATTACATCAAAAACCTTGAAACTGGTAAAATTGAGCTACACTTCGAAAAATCTGATTATCTTGCATTGTCGGACGAATTGAAAAAGGAGTTAAAAAGTTCATATCTTTTCAGTGGTACTGCAAAAGCTTGGGTATCTCGTTCTGTTAATAATCAATGGAGAGCAATTGAAACAGCTAAAAAACTAGGATTTACCGAAGAAGAAAAACAAGGCGAACGCTTATCATTTGCTGAACAACTTGAACGCAAAGCGAAAAAAGCAGAAAACAGAGCAGAACGTTACGACCAATATTCTGTAAATGCAGAAAAACGTGCAGAAAATTTCCAGGCCGATTTTAATAAATATCGAAAAGATTGGTCTTGGTTAACACAACCAATTATCCCAGGTCATTCGGGAAGTCGTGCATTTGGAAATCATAAAGCAAAGGTAATGGCGCGATATGAAAAAGGTTTTGAAGAATATCAAAAAAGCGATTATTATAAAGAGCGTGCCTTTACGGCAAGAGCTACCGCAAATAATTCAAAATTACAAAACAAGGTTTATCTTGTTGGGAAAATTAAAGAGAGCAATAAACAAGTTAAAATATATCAGGATATTGTAGTTAAATATGAAGAAGCACTTTATAAAATTCAACAAGGCGAAGAATTAAAAAATCGTTCAGGCGAAATTTTAACAGAAATTTAAAATATGAATGGGAATATGATAAACTTGAGTTTTTTGAAAAATGTCTAAAAGATATCGGTGGCGTTCAGTTTTCTAAGGAAAATATAAAAGTAGGCTACATTGTCAATATTAAAAGGTGGGGAAAATGTGAAATTGTTTCAACAGGGCCAAAGAATATTCAGTTTAAAATACTAGAAGGTGGAGCCAGCGGAGGAATATTAACAGATCCATATGCAGCAATCGCAGAGATATTAGAAGCAAATGAAGTTAAGGAAGTAAAAGCAGAAAATCCTTTTAAAATTGGTGACATTGTTTGCAAACACAGACCAGCAGACAATAGTATTTATAGAGCTTATCAAGTTGTTAAAACTACAGAAAAATCTGTAACTATTCAAAGAATCGAAATATTAGACCATACACCAATCAAAGACAATTTTATTAGCGAAGAACAAGAAAGAAAACAGGTAAAAAAAGATAGAGGAGGAAATTTCGTATTAAATCACGATGACTGGTATCTATATAAATATTCAGCATAACAATTCATCTATAACAGTTTAACTATTCTCTATAACGTGCTATAATATATTAAATTCAAATATAATTATTATAGTGCGTTGCGGAGAGCATTTAAGCTCTAATAAAATTCTAGGAGGTACATATTATGACAATCAAAACATTTGTGAAAGAATATAAAAATCATGGTTGGAATGAGATTAAAGTTATTGACTTTGAAACAAGTGAATTAACTCAGTATAATGTAGATGATAAAATTGGTTTTCCTTTTGGTACTCCTTATCAAACTAATATTTTTGAAATGGGTTATAAATCAGTCAATGATTGCTTAAAAACTCTTAAAGAACGTAATTTATTAGGTTATGAAATTGACCACTCAGAACAAAAAGAATCTGAAAGAATCGGCTATATCAATTTAGGAATAGAAAGGATTAAGCGAGTAGGGAGAGTTAACACAAAAGACTTTGAAGATGTTTGCAATAAATTAAGTGGATATGGTATGGGTTTCTGTGATTCTCAGGATTCTATTACTGCATGTTATTTGCATAGTTTAGAAGAAGGAGCGCGTTAAAATGCCTAAAACTGAAACTATTGAAACTCTTAAAAGGTTAGAAGACTTTAGAGTAAGATTAGATAACGGAGAAATTCAAACTGGTTGCGCTGATTGGATTGTTAGAATGTGTCAAGCTAAAGTTGCTCAAGACCATTTTACAAATCGCATGGAATGGACTGCTTTAATAAGATATGAAAAGAAAGCAAGGGAAGCATTTTGGGGAGGCAAGGGAAACGAAATACTTACGCAAGAATATCCAAATGGTTGTACGCTTCAAGAAGCAATTGACCACTTTTTAGAGCATGGTGAAGAATTAGAAGTAATAGGACTGATATAATTATTTGATAATGCCTAAGACCCTGCAAACTATATAACAGCCATAACAATAGGTTGCAGGTGTTTGGAGTTTATCAAGGAATTATGATAGACTAGAAAGAAGGTTAAAATTATGACTAAATTATGTGTACATAATAACTGTACTTGCTCAGCGGTAGAACCAGAAAGAAAAATTATAACTCTTCCAGATGGTTATAACGGTCATACAATGAGATTCTATGCTAAACCTATTGCAATAGAAGTAAATTTAGTCAGACTACAAGTAGCAGAAGAAGGAAAACGATGGATGTCTAAATTGTGGCCTAAATGGTATCTGGAAAAGTATTCAGCCTAAATTAATTAATTAAGGAGGGTTACACCATGTATATTAATTTGACTTTAAATGATGAGCAAACAGAATTAATTAAACAATCATTGTTTTCTGTTCTTTCAACTAAAGAGATTGCCGGACAATTATTTACTAAACTTTCACTGGCAAATCATAACACTTTTGAAGCTCAAAAGCTTAGAACTGCATTAATTGAATTCTTTAACTCTGAGGATCTTCTAGTCAAATAAATTAAATCTTACAATCTATGGTACTAAATGGTAAAATTAGTATAACAGCAAGTCATATTTATTACATGGACTTTTCAAAACGCACGCACGTATGCTATAATTACATTACTCAATACCCAAACTACATCAAAGGAGGCCACACAATGCAAGTATCCCTAAACACTAGACTAGAATTAGAATTGCGTCAACGTCTCGACGCTTATGTTCAAAAAGTGAATCGTTCTATTGCTCAAATTACTGCAGAAGCTATTGAAAAATATTTAGATGAAAAGGAGAAAAAAGAGTAAAATTTTATTGACGTATGCACGCAAGCGTGATATAGTGTTGTTAATCAAATATTATTTATTAATTATAGGAGGGAATTAAAACATGTCTAAACATAATTTTGGTGAAATATTATCAGATTTTAGAGCAAATCCTGATGAAAAAGATGCAGTAATCGAAACTATTGTGATTGTTAAATTAACTGATACTGAAATAACAGCCGTCCATAACCGAACTTTTTATGGTGATAAAGGGTGGTGTGATTATCACGATGCATTAGGAACTGTAAAAGTTAAGCATTACGAGAAAAATACTTCTTTTACATCAAATTATGCTAAAGATGCTGAAAAACATGCTCTTGACTATTTAGTGGAATCTGACCAAGCAATTGAATATATGGGACATTATGCACTGGTGTAAATTTAATTTAAGGAAGAAGGAATTAAAATGGATAATAAATTCAAAAGCATCTTTGGAGAAATGACTGAAGTTAAAAAACAAGCAATAGAAGATGCGAAAAGCAATGTTGATCAGAAAAGAAAGCTCATTGACACTTTGTAAAGTTCCTGACTACAGACAAGGTGGAATGATCGAGTTCTGGATTAATGAAGATGGGAGCTTTGAAACGGAAGATAGTAGAATGAATGATGGATACATTAGGGAGCAACTTGAAAAACTATTAAGATTTTAATTAATTGAATTTGGATTCAATACACCATAAACTTATAATCTCTATAACAATCATGGTGTATTGATTCGAGGTAAAATTGATTAAGGAGTGGAATATATTGATGAGTATTTTTGAAGGTGAAATGTTGTTACAAAGAATGCAAACCCTTGTTGAATGGTCTAAAGAGTTCGAACTAAATTAGATGGTATGGATCGTGGAAACTTTAAGGAAGTTATGAAATTCTATGAATCCCAAAAGAAAGATTTGGAAATGAAGATAAATTTGGCTAAACATGATACTAAAATCAATTTCTAAATCCCCACGAATCAATAATTTAATTGAATAAGGAGGAAAATCAAATGTTAAAAACAGGTAAAACTAATGGATCAAAAACTTTCTATCTGGTGGCTGAAATAGTTCATATGGGAAGTTATTGCGTAGACATTAGATTATCAGACAATGAAAACTGGGCAAAGCAAAACAAAATCATTGGCAAAATAAAAGCAGATACCGTAGAAGAAGCAAAGGAATATTTTAGGGTTAGAGATATGACTCGTTAGGGCATCAAAGCCCTTTTAAAACCTCCAAATTAGCAATAACAGCAAAGCATAACAATTGCAGAGCTTGGAGAGTTTAAAAGACTTTGATCAAATATGAAACAAATGAAAGAGGGAATACATATTATGAGTAAAACTATAAGTCAAGTCAAAGAATGGTTTGCAACACTAGAAATCAACGCAGAAGTTAAATTCAATGGTAAAACACTTTCCATCAATGGTACTAATTTCAGAATACCTAGAACTGAAAACTTTGATACTAGAATTAATTTTGATGCAAAAGTCGATTCCTATGTGCGGAGCCTGTTTCCTGAAAATATGGGAATTGAATTAACTGAGAAATATACTAATCTTTCTAATGAACTAAAATTTCAACAAATTAGTATTGACTTTTCACGAATTAATTATAGTGCATACTGCTCTAAAGATATCAATCGTAGTATAGAAGATGCCAAAAAATTACTAGAATTTGTTTCTACTTATCCTGAATTTTATCCAATCATTGAAAAGTATTCTGCTTATAGGAATTTAGTTGACAGGGGATGGGACAATATTATTGAATAAATTATCAATATGAATTCTTGAAATACCAAAATAAAATTAAAGGAGGTAATAACAATGGCAGGAGTTAACCTGAAATTACTCAAGGAATTTAGAACTTTTTGTGAAGCATATCCTCAAGTACCATTTACAATGGATGCGTTCGATAAATTTATCAATCATATTTCTAAGTAATCTTACATACACTAAATCATCTAACCAAACTAAAAAATAAATATTAAGGAGTGATTCAACCATGAGTCCAAAAAATGTAGAAATTTTATCCGATACTCAACTTAACGAACTATACCTTGGTAAAAAAGTAGTCTATGGTAAATATTACGGTGAAATTATCCACATATGTTATTATTCTAATCTAGACGCAATTCCATACGCTGAAATTAAATCATTATTAGATCCAGAAGATACTAAAATAATGCCATTATCAAAAGTAGTACTAGTATCAATTGCAGCATAATTTGTGTAACTTATGGATACATGGTATAATACATAAATGCAGAAATAATTATTACAAATTGTATTATGCCATGTAAAAATTAAGGAACATAAATTGGTAAGTAAATATCTCATTTTTGCTATAACAATTAAGGTTAGGAGGTTGTCGAGTTACTATGTCAAACGCATTAATGACTAATGAAGAAATTATTGAACTAGAAGCAAATAAAAAGGGATTTAATTATGATGGTGAAAATATTTGTACTTTTGCTCAATGGGAACGT
>Ga0209000_1000776_pt1 | contig 24857 bp, 16 predicted proteins | sample RifGroD2_FD_183998 | JGI IMG/M metagenome (GOLD analysis project Ga0209000, IMG submission 183998) | Groundwater microbial communities from Rifle, Colorado, USA - Groundwater D2 (SPAdes) (version 2) | ecosystem: Environmental > Aquatic > Deep subsurface > Groundwater | place: Rifle, Colorado... | reverse complement strand
GCTTCAAGTCGAGCTTATATCCGAGAAAGAAATTACCAAGATACTGGATCTTCTCAGAGAAATCCTTGAAAATCAAAAGAATCACAAGCATGATTCGGAGTTGGAAGAAATGACCGAAGAGTTGGATGCTGGCTATATTGAAAGAAAGCTCATCGAACAGCTGGAAAACTCGGAAGGACAACCGATTGTAGAACTGAAAGAGAAAATCAAAGAAAGGATAATTAAATAAGTCTACATTCTCTCCGGAGATGTAATTCCAAGAAGCTTCAGTCCGTTCTTCAGAACCTGGCCAACCCCAAAAGTTAACGCAAGCCTAAAATCTTCGTTTTCCCCACCGATAATTTTGTCCTTGTTATAAAAGCCGTTATATTTCGAGGCCAGATCATAAATATAATTACAAATAAGGTTCGGCGCAAAAGACTCTGCAGCCTTTTCAACGGTTTCCGGAAACTTAATCAGAGTTCTCAAAATTGAAGTCTCTTCACTATCTAAATTACTATAATCGGCCTCCAAGGATAGTCCTTTAAAGTTGGCTTTTGCAAGAACACTGTTGCAACGCGCTACCGTATATTGGAGATAGGGACCACTGTTACCCTCCAGATTCATCATCTTTTCCCAGTCAAATACAACATTGCTTGTAACAGAATGCATTAAATCAAAATACTTAATTGCACCAATCCCCACATCTTTTGCCGTACCCTTATTGTTTCCAAGTTTTTCGGCTCTTTCGATAGCCTCACTAAGAACATCCTCCAATTTGATGGTTTTTCCCTTTCTTGTAGAAAACTTCTTACCATCGGGTGCCAGATAAAGCCCATGGGCGGTGTGTGCTAATTTTACAGAATCTTTAACTAGCCCTAAAAGCTTGGCTGCAGCAAAAATTTGTTGGAAATACAGGCTTTGTTCGGCACCAACCTCATACACCATAACCGACGGGTCCCATTTTCTCACCCTGAATTTTATAGTTGCCAAATCACGAGTAGCGTAAGTTGTTGCCCCATCGCTTTTCAGAAACATTAAAGGTGTTTTTATACCTTCTTTTGACAAATCTATTACCAATGCCCCCTCATCTCCCTTGATAACATACTTTTTTATATCTGAATCGTTTAACATTTGCTTCATTTCACTTTCATAATAAGATTCACCGAAAGCAAAATCCGTTTTTATTCCAAGCGTTTCATAAATCCTGTCAAATTCAGCTATAGAAACATCTACGCATTTTTGCCAAATCTTTTTTGCCTCGGGATCCCCTTGTTCAAGCTTTTTAAAGCACTCTCTGGCTTTTTCTTCCAAATCGGGATCTTTCTCTGCCATCTTGTGGAATTCAACATAGAGTTTTTCCAAAGTTTCAATGGACAAATCGGCCGGTTTCTCGGTTTCAATCATGTAGATGAGCTTTCCAAACTGCGTTCCCCAATCACCCAAGTGGTTATCCCCCACGACTTCATAACCCAAAGCTTTATAAAGGTTGTAAAGCGCTTGTCCAATTATGGTCGAGCGAAGATGCCCGATACCGAATGGTTTGGCAATATTTGGGGATGAATAATCAACTATTACAGTTTTTCCTTTACCAATGTTTGATTTACCAAAATCAGATTTTGCTATATCAATTTGTTTCAAAGTATTAATTAATATATCTTTTTTCAGCCAAAAGTTTATAAATCCAGGGCCGGCTATTTCAATTTTTTCAATAATTTCTGAGAGATCTTTATTTTTTTGAAGTTTAGACAGAATTTCTTCTGCCAGTTTTCTGGGGCTTTCTTCTTTTTCTTTTGCTAATACCAAAGCAGAGTTTGTGGAGTAATCTCCGAAGGCTTCATTTTCCGGAGACTCGATATCAACTTCCTCGAGTCCGGTAACTTCATGTAAAGTTTTTAAAATTCGATCCTTTATATCGGCCATAGTTTATTTTAACAGTATTTTCCCAAACTTGTTAAATTAAAATATAATTTAAAAGTATAACTGGCCTGAAATTTACTCCACCCAATACTTATCTCCGTCTGTTACTATTTCAATATCCCCCATTTGGTCGGTCTTTAAAATTTTAACATTATATTTAGCCAACATCTCCAAAATCTCGGGTCTGGGAAATCCCCATGGATTTTTACCCAGCGAGATTACCGCAACTTTAGGCATAACCACCTTGAGGAGATTCTCTGTAAGCCCATTGACGCTACCATGATGAGGTATTTTGATGTAGTTAACGGTTCCTATACCTGGGTCTCCTGCCAACCTGTCGGAAACTTCAGGAGGCATATCCCCCGAGAATAGCCCGGTAAAATTTTTGAAGCTAAGTTTATAAACAACCGAGTATAAATTCGTTTCCTTTTCGATGCTGTATTTGGCAAGTTTATCATTATCATTCTCAATAGTCAGCTGACTCAATAATATATCTGTTGGGTTAAAGATATCTAAATGTATCAAACCAATACCTAGTTCCATGCCTGCAACGGGATTCACGACAGGTATACTCCTACCCCCCACCTCCTTTTTTAGCGCTTTATATACTTGAGTGCCAGGATTGATTGGATTTATGAGTATTTCATCTACATCATAATTTTGAAGTACATCGACAAGTCCGGTTGAGTGATCGGAGTCGGGATGGCTCGAAATAACCAATTCAATTTCCCTATCCCAAAATGGCATATACCGTCCAAGGCAAGTCATGACACTTTTATCAGGTCCGCCATCATTCAATATCTGCGTTTCGCCATAAGTAATTAAAATTGCATCCCCTTGTCCCACATTGCAGGCGATTATGTGCAGGTTTCTGTCCGGACTTTGAATTATGGCAAGGACAATACCCGTTAAAATCAAAAGCAGAATGGTAAATGTGTACTTCCAAAGCTTCATATCAGAAAATCTCAACTATTTTGGCAAACCACCAAGTCAGAGGATAGCATACATATAGTATTAGTTTACCGAGGGCCGGCAAAACGAGTCCCAACATTCCCCCTAAAACACCAAAAATCATAATATATGGCACCGTCCAAAGAACAAGCGCATTAATTATTGGCGAAAGTATGTTAAATTGTCCAAAAGTAACAAAAAGTATCGGCGCAACCCCGATTTGAGCCGCAAATGAGGTTGAAAAGCCTTCCTTCAATACTTTAGGTATAAATTTTAGCCGTTTGGCAATCCTTTTTTCAAAAACCATGATTGAAGCGGTGGAAACAAAAGACAAAATGAAGCCGATGTCCCCTATCCAGGAAGGTTCCACTGCAAGCATAATACCTGCGGCAAAAAACAGGTTTCTCCAAGCACTAAGAAGTCTGCCGGAGCTTTCTGCCCAAAAAGCCAAGAAGGCCATGATTGCTGCCCTTATTAAAGGTGCTTCAAAACCTGAAAGAAACAGATACAAAATAATACTTAATATAACAATAGGTTTCGCCTTTTTTCTGGACAGGAAAATATTTGTTACTCCGAAAATAAACGAAATAACAAAAGTAACATTAGTTCCCGATGCAACAATTACATGAGCAACCCCCGTACTTTTTACTTTGTTCCAAAAATCGCCGGTCAGGGTTCCTTTACTTCCCAAAGTTATACCGGCAACAAGCCCCGACATTGGTTGGGGTAAAACTTTTTGGTAAAAATCGATAATCTTAGCTCTTACCCGAGATCCAAACCCCACAAAAGAATTAACCGAAAGCAGTTTTGCATTTTTTAGTTTTCCGCCGTCAACTGTTCCTTCAACCACAACTATACTTCCGTAATACACCTCGGGGAAATTTGGTAAGGAAACTTTTAATCCCGCAACGGTAAAAGTTTGATAATTGCCGTAAACCAAGGGATCCGAAAAGACTGTTGCTGTTATCCGAATGGTATCACCATTTTTATAAGCCGGACGGGTCGTAAAGTAACGGAAAATTATTAGTAAAATCAATAAAAGCCAAACAAAGTACTTCATGAATTACTAATATGAGCATTGGTTATTCATTAGATAATTTTAAAATTAGAAATTAATAGACCGTTATGTTGTTTTTAATCTTTTCGTATAATGTTTGGGTGATTGCCCCACTAGTTACCAGATCTTCCGGTTTTGAGTACGGACGGTGTTCAGTAATCTTTTGGGCGTAAGTAGGGCCAATTCCGGGCAACGAATCAAGGTCTTGAAGGGTCGCTGTATTGATGTTTACTAATGCATTACTATCGGTTGAAAAACTTGATGATACACTTTGATCCCCTACTGTGGTTTTAGCACTTAAGACATTTGAGTGCTCACTAACCGACGGTATATAAATCTTTTGTCCATCAGTGAGTTTTGCTGCCCTGTTTAAATATTTGTCTGCCCAAACCCTATCGGCATCAACAGAAAAACCGCCGGAGGCAATTAATAAATCGTCTATCCGACTTCCAGGAGAAAGTTTATAAACTCCGGGAATTATCACCTCCCCTGAAATTTCCGCGGTAATTTCAGATGTTGCTCCCCCCTCCGAAGAAGTCTGTAAAATTTCCACTTTTGTTGATGAAAAATTCAATGATTTTTTAAAAAATAAAAAGCCGGCACTAATCAAAATAATTCCTATCAGAGCAATTAATAGGTGATAGCGATATTTTAGAAGAAACCCGTCAAAATAAAACTTTTGGGGCAAGTTCTCCATTTTTTATAAAGTAGTTATTAAACAACAAAGTTAACAAGTTTTCCCGGAACAAAAATTACTTTTTTAATGTCATGGCCTTTCAACCACTTTGCAGCATTTTCGTCTTTCCTTGACAACGTCTCAATATCTCCCTGAATAGTTGATTGTTTATTACCAACTACCAACTGAGATCTTACTTTTCCATTGATCTGAATAACAATCGTTACTGTATCACTCGCGATCTTACTATCATCATATTTTGGCCAACTAGCCTTGTGAATACTAAAGGGTTGACCCAGTACTTCCACCCAGACCTCTTCGGCAAGATGAGGTGCAAAAGGAGCGACCAAAAGACAAAGGCTTCTTAAAACTTCCTCATTACTGCCTTTGTCAGAAATGGTGTTAACAAGCTCCATAATCGATGCTATAGCTGTATTATATTTGAAATTATACATATCCTCCGTCACCTTTTTTATAGTTTGATTGAGCTTGGAAACTACCCCTTTTGATGGTTGACCATCTATAGTATTCGGTTGGTTAAACAGTTTCCAAAGCCTTGTCACAAATCTCTGCATCCCCTCAATTCCCGAGTCTCTGAAGTCCGGTGAGGCATCCATTGGACCTAAAAACATGACATAAAGCCTAAGGGTGTCTGCGCCAAACTTGGACACATATTGATCCGGATTGACCACGTTTCCCCGGCTTTTGCTCATCTTGGCGCCATCCTTAATCATCAACCCGTGCGCAAAAAACTTAGGAAAAGGCTCATCAAAACTTAAAAGCTTTAAATCGAAAAGTACTTTTGTCACAAATCTGGCATACATGAGGTGAAGTACCGAATGCTCTGCACCACCGAAATAAAGATCAACCGGAAGCCAATTCCTGGTTACCTCCCCATCAAAAGGCACGGATTCCCTGTCCGATGATGGGTATCTCAAAAAATACCAGCTTGAATCCACAAAGGTATCCATGACGTCAGTCTCACGGGTGGCATCTCCACCGCATTTCGGACACTTAACCTGATAAAACTCCTTATGATTGGCAAGGGGTCCTTTCCCTGTACCTTCAGGTTTATAGTCTGATATATTCGGTAGTATTACCGGAAGATCTTTTTCAGGAACAGGGACCCAACCACATTCCGGGCAATCAACCATTGGAATTGGTGCACCCCAATAGCGCTGGCGGCTTACCAACCAATCCCTTAAATGATAATTGGTATGTTTTTTACCAAAACCTTTTTCGGAAATCTCCTGCCAAAGGTTTTTATCGGGATCCTTCTGGACTATATCCAAATGGTATTTTTCAGCAAACTCCATATCACGCTCGTCGTGTGCAGGCACCCCCATGATAGCTCCGGTCCCATATCCTGGTGCCACATAATTCGTCTTCCAAACGGGAAGGCGCCTTTTACTGAAAGGTTCCAGTGCATATTTCCCGGTAAACTCCCCTACTTTTTCAGAGCTTTCCTGGTTATACAAACCTTCATCGGCTATAGCTATAAAAGTAGCCGCATTTAGCGTGTCCGGCCTTGTAGTAAAAACCTCAATCTCTCCATCTCCATTCTCCGTCTCAAACTTGATGAGCATTCCCTGGCTTTTACCGATCCAGTTTTTCTGAGCAAGCTTCACTCGAGTACTCCAGTCAATTTTCTCTAAACCTTCTAGAAGTCTGTCAGCATACTTAGTAATCTTAAAAAACCACTGGTCAAGGTCCTTTTTTTCGACAACCGTTCCACATCTTTCACAAACTTTAAGTTCCTCACTATTGGTTATTGATTTTCCGGCCGCATCTTTAGGCTCCTTTCCGGCAGCTGCAGGTGTTACAACCTGCTCATCCGCAAGCACGGTTTTGCAGGAAGGGCAAAAATTAACGGTAGCTTTCTTCTTATAAGCCAAACCGGCCTCCCACATCTTTAGAAACAACCACTGTGTCCATCTATAATAATCAGGATCGGAAGTGGTCACTGTGTGCGTCCAATCATATCCATGCCCCAAAGATCTCATCTGTTCTTCATAATGCTTGGTTGTTCTTCTGACCACTTTGTGGGGGTCTTCCCCGATTTTAATTGCGTAGTTCTCCGAATGAATTCCAAAAGAATCATACCCGATTGGCTGAAAAACATCTTTGCCATGCATTCTCATAAAACGCCCAAAGACATCGCTCCCCGTCGAGGCAAAAGCGTGTCCTGCATGAAGACCTTCAGCCGAAGGATACGGAAACATCCACAGGTTGTAGTATTTATTATCCGGCCTTGAGAGATCCGGAAAATATATTTTTTCCTTTTCCCATTTTTCCTGCCACTTCTTTTCAATTTTAGCGTGGTCGTATTTGATGCCGTTCATATTTGTCAATTTTATCACTTTAGCGTACACTTTTTTAAGACATACTGTCTAATTTCATGCTATCTGTATCTAAAAAAGTGTTTGTCCACAGTATACTGGTTGCTCTCGCCTTGGGACTTTCTTATTTTATTGCAAAAACTCCCCTTGCGGAATATAGCCTTCAAATCTCGGGTCTTCTTGTCGCACTCTATATGTTAATCTCATTTCTGATCAGAAAAAAGTTCCTAACAGCCGGTTCCAGAGTAGTTTTTGATATTTTTATTTTTTCCTTTGCTGTTTCATTTCTTCTTTTTACAACGGGTGGGTTCACCTCACCCATATTTTTTCTGACTTACTTTCTTCTTTTCGGAATGGCACTTCTTTCGGCACCTGTAACATCAGTTGTTGCCGCCCTGGTCTTTGCGATTTTATTTGTTCTTACACCCAGAAGTGACTTTTGGACAGAAATCCTGCAAATAGTTTCCCTTATAGCAATCGCACCGATTTCAACAATGTTTGGCAAACAGTACATTCAAATTTTAAGAGACAGTCAAAAAATTCAGGTTTTGAAAAATGTCAGTCAGGATTTTATGGAGGAAATTAAATCACAAGAAGAAGAGGTAAAAAACTGGGCAGAGGGAGATTTTAGACTAAAACTGGTTAACGTCCAAAAATATCTCGACGAGCTTTTGAAAGACCCAAACCTGGATAATGATAGGAAAGGTAGAATCAAAGATCTTTATCAACAAATTTACGAGCTCTTTTTAAGCGGAATGGAGATGAAAAAAGAGGTCGGTAAATAACATGGCATCCTCAAAAATTTTAGTTTTTTTGACAGCATTACTTTTACCTTTTAGTTTTTACCTTTCACCGCCCGGTATCCATGCCCAGGCAAAAATCACATCCCCCAATTACATAATCCAGATGCCAAATTTGAACTCAGGTGCCGGAATCCCCTCCTCGGCAGGTTATAAACTCGATACAACCATTGGTCAAACCGCACCCGGGCTTTACTCATCCACAGGCTACCTGGTTCGGTCCGGTTTCCAATATATCCACTCCATAATTCCCTTTTCTTTTTCCATGAGTAATTTTTTAATTAATTTTGGCACCCTCATGCCGGGTACCCCAGTAACCCGCACAAGTACTCTTGTGGTTTCTGCGGGAGGGGCTGGTGGTTACAGGGTTACGGCCAGAGAGGCAGGCTATCTTCAGACATCAACCGGTAAAACTATTCCTGATTCAACCTGTGATGCCGGAACTTGTTCAGAAACGGCAGCGGGGGTTTGGTCACTCGCGACTACTTACGGATTTGGCTACAACATGTCAGGCAACGATGCCCCTTCGGATTTCATAGACGGAACTTATTTCCGCCAGTTTGCCAATGCGGCTCTCAGCGAAGGAGATCAGTCGGTCATGTCAAGTGTAAATGTCGGAAGAGATAGAACTGCCACAATTACATATAAAGTAAATGTTTCGGCGGTTCAGGCGGCAGGAAGTTATCAAAACAGGGTTCTATTTACAGCCATACCATCCTTTTAAATTTCCAGTCAAATACTAATGAATAAATTATTAAAATTCAAAAATAAAAAAATAAAGGGCAGGTTTTTTGTTTTCTTGATTACTCTTATTTCATTGTTCATTATTCATAATTCTGTTGCTGAGGCCCAAACTCTAGGTCTTTCCATCACTCCCCCGATTGCTGAGGTAATGATTATTCCGGGCAAAATTGTTACTCAAACGTTCACTATTACAAATGACGGCAACGATGGCATGGCGAGCATTTATATCATACCTTTTAAGGCGCAGGGTGAGTCGGGAAACGTCGCACTTGATGAAAAAAATGCCGTCACTGCAACATCTCCCTATGCCTCATGGTTTAGTATAATCTCTCCTGTAAGTGTTTTCGGAGAAAAGTTTTACATGGCTGGCGGGCAACGCCAGGAAATAACCGTTAAAATTACTCCCCCGGAATCTGCCACAGAGAAAGATTATTACTTTACACTATTATACGAACTGGATAACAATATCCCCGGAGGCACTCTCTCCATGGGTCCAACAAACCAAGCTAGAATTGGTTCCAACCTCATTCTTTCCGTCTCCAGCGACGGCAATCCGCCAAAGACTGCTGAAATTGTCGAATTCAAGGCTCCAAAAATCATCGATTCGCTTGAAAAACTTACCTTTAATACAAGAATCGGCAATTTTGGCTCATATGTTTTCAAACCCGATGGTGAAATAACAATTAAACCCACATTCGGCAGTGTAGAAACTCTAAGTCTTGCCCCTCTTAATATAATTTCCGACTCGGTAAGGAATATTCCCTGCCTGAAAGGTGAAGAAATTATCGTTTGCCAATCCAATCGCAAGGTCTTGGTCGGAGTTTACAAATCAACCTTGGAGATAACCCCCAACGGAAGCGGTGAAACTCAAAGTAAAACTGTTACCACCGTTGCCTTTCCTTTTTCGATAATATTTGGGCTTCTTTTAATCTTCATAACCTACAGAATTATCAAAAAATCCCAAAAGGTTGGCAAAGAATCCTCTTGACAATGTTTTTTATGGGTTTAATAATGATCCTTAGCACATATCTTAACTAAGATAGATTGTTTTGTATGCAAAGCGTAAACACAAAAAAATATCTAGCTACTTTTTCAGTGTTTCTTCTATCGTTATCATTCTCCCTGGCGCTTTCTTTTTTCGCCATCAAATCTTTTAATCCAACCAAGATAGAGGCGTCCACTCTCACAAATTCATCGGCTACCTTAAGCAATCCCCGGCTTTCCTATAGGGCACAAACAACTGCCGGCACGTCAGGAACATCAACGGTCACAATCAACGGCGCCGGAAGTTATCCGGATCTTAATACCAACCACCTCTTTCCAAGCGACAACGTTTGTTTCTTAAATCAAGGTATAACCGGGTGCATCGGCAGTGTTAACTACACGGTTGCAAACGTATCCAGTGCCACAACTTTCAGCCTTTCCTCCCCACTCACTGCCAATGTTGATACAAGCGGCTATGTTACGGCGACACAATCGGGAAGCCTGACAATGACTTTCACTTTGGTTAATACAATTCCTGTCGGGGGCAACATTTTTGTTACCATACCGGTTGCCAGCACCGGAAATGTCAATGATGGAATTCCGGACACAGGGAGTAGTAATACAACTGACGGCTTTGATTTTAACAAGCTCGAACCGACAAGTGTCAATGTCAGCTCAACAGGCGGGACCTGCACCGGCGGCTGGGATACTCCGGTAGTTGCCTCCGCAAGCGGAACAATAACCATTACAAAAGCAACCAGTTCTTGTGCGGGTGCAACCGTTACGGTAATAGTTCCCAACTTGGTCAACCCCACCCCATTTACCACCGGACACACACAAGGAGCTGCCGACAATTACAAAATCGCAATAGTTACGAGGGACGGCAGCAACAACACCCTTGATTCTGTAAGTGTGGGGGTGGCTCCCGTTGAGGGAGTTTTGGTCTCAGCAACAGTTGATCAGACTCTTGCCTTTACAGTTGCCGGGGTTTCTGCAGATTCAGGTTCGTATTGTGGAGTAACCAGAACTGCTTCGACAACGGATTCAACGGCCACATCTGTTCCTTGGGGAACAATTGCCACCGCCAACAGTTTCCTAAATGCCAACCAGGTATTAACCGTATCAACAAACGCCGGCGGTGGCTACACCGTCAAGATTGAAGAAAACGACCAAATGGGCATGAACGGGGTTACCTGTACGGGAGCAACTGCGGGTGAGGCAAACGATTGTATCAAGGATACTACTTGCGATTCGGGAACCTGTTCGGAAACAACATCCGGCGAATGGGTTACCGCGACCAATAACGGTTTTGGATATTCGCTTGCAAACGTGTCAGGAACCGATGCTGGATTCCTCTATAACGAAACCTCAAGGACGTTTTCCTCAAAACAAATTCCGGATCAGGAAGCTTCTGAGGCAAAACAAACCGTGATGTCAAACGCGGCCCCGGTTTCCGCTAACCAAGTGTATGCCTGTTATAGAATTTCAGTTTCAGGAACCCAACCTGCTGGTTACTACTACAATAAAGTCAAATACACGGCAACAGCCACATTCTAACTATGAAAAATCTGCTCACAAAACATACTAAACACAAATTTGTTTATTTGGTTGCCGGCCTAGTAATTTTTATCGCCTTATTTGTTTCAGATAAAGCATCAGCACAATCAATCATTCCCCTGGTGGTTGCCCCCGCAAGACAAACAATTGAAGTCGATCCAGGCAAGACCACGAGTTTTGTCGTCAGATTTTACAACACAGGGATAGAACCTATCTCCGGAACGTTTAAGGTGGCTGATTTTATTGTGGACAACAACGAGGGTTCTCCAAACTTTCTTGAAGGCCCCACTACTCTGTCCAAACGCTTTGCGGCAGCCCAATGGGTGACCCTAAGCACCGAAAAAGGAACAATCCCCTCAAAAGATATGGTTATAATTGACGGCAAAATTCGTGTTCCGGCTGACGCAAACCCCGGCGGAAAATATTTCGCGGTATTTTTTGAGCCCACTTCCGAGATTCCTGAAGCCACCGGGTCAAAACAAGAGGAAGCCGCAAGCGTATCAATGAGAATTGCAGGACTTGTCTATCTGAAAGTGTCGGGCCCTATTGCCGAAGGCGCCAATATCGTAAGCTTTAGTGCCCCCAACTTCTCCGAATACGGCCCTGTCGCAATCACAACCGAAATCAAAAATAGCGGAGACTATCACATCACTCCTAAGGGGCAAATTGTTGTTAAGAATATGTTTGGCCGTGAAGTTGCCAGAGAAAGCTTGCAGGAAACCAACATTTTTCCGGATGCCTCAAGGGTAATTGTTTCCAAACTCGGAACAAAATGGATGGTTGGTAAGTTCACCGCGTCTCTTGATGCCACCTATGGGGAATCGGGAAAAGTTCTCGCCTCCGCTCTCGGCTTCTGGGTATTTCCCTGGAAGCTTGCTGTAGTTATAACCTTGGCAATTATCATAATTGTACTTATCATAATCATTATCTTTAACAGATTTGTTAAAAAGGAAAAGAAGCTCGAAGAGGAGCTTTCCGAGGAGAAAGAAGAACTTGAAAAACTCAAAGAGTCTTTGAAAGATAAGATCAGCGGAATAATTCCGGAGTCCAAAGTTGAAACTCCATCAACTGAAGAAAAAAAGACTGAATAACGTAATATAATTAATCAGTGAAACTTAAATTTGCCCTGCTGTTTTCAGTATTATTTCTTTTGCTTGAGACTAGGATCGTACATGCTGATGTTCTACCCTCAGAAAAGGTCATTGTGAAACCCAATGTAATCGTTTCTGCGACCATCGGAACCCCAAGGATGACTCTCTGGGGGTATGGCGCTCCTTCCAGTGTTATAGAGCTTTCAGGTATTGGTGTAGACCAATCTGTAGTCTCCGGAGCAAACGGATACTATTCTTTTGACTTGGTATATTTAAACACTTCTTTCCCCGAGCTTTGCGTTACGGCAATTGACCAGGGAAAAAGGATAACTCCCCCAACCTGCATTCCCCCGATCGGTCACGGAAATTACTTTTATAACGTCGGCCCTGTAATACTCCCTCCTACAATAAGCCTGGGAACACCCCAAACCAATGAGAACGGTCAGGTCTCAGCCCAAGGCGAAACAATTCCTAATTCAAATGTTGAAGTTAAACTGGGCAGACCGGATGCAAAGCCGGGAATTTTTGGTTTTCAGCCGATTAGAAGTGTTCTTGCCTACTATATACCATCGTATAGCGTCCTTTCGGATGCCGAAGGAAACTTTAGTTTCAATATGCCTACCAATGGAGGCAATTCCTGGAGAGTTTTTGCCATAACCGACTACGAAGGAGGAAATAAATCCCCAAAAAGTAATACCCTTAAGTTTAAAACCCTTACGCCGGCTGCTTACGCGTGGAGTAATTTTTTGGCATTTCTTGCAACTTTCCTCGTCTGGCCGAGAATTATAATCCTGGAGATTTTGGTAATACTAATTTTGATAGGTATCGTCCTGACAATTATCAAAAGGAAAAAGGGAAAAAACAAAAAAATGGAAACTAATAAAAAGGATCAAAAGTATTCAGAGCTTGTCGAAAGATATCAGGAGTTTCTAAAAAAGACAAAACCTATTCAATAATTAGTTGAATGAAACAGTCACCTTTTGACTTAATTTTTTGCTACCCACAGATGCCTCAATTGTAAAAAGACCTGCCTCTGTACTTGAAACATCAAAGGTTGCCCTACCGGAATCATCGGTCACCGGGGAAATCGGATATATCTGCAGGCTTGTATTACCGTTTCCGAGGATAACCTGCTTTCCGGATACCCCCATTCCCTGTCCGTCCAGAATATAAGCAGTAATTCTAATACGCTCAACCTTTGCTGCCGCCCTCAGAGGCGAAGCGAAAAGGTAGGAATTGTCAAACGATACACTTTGTGGTGTAATGACTTCGGAGTCGGTGGGCTCAGAAGTGAAATTCTCACTTTGAGCAAAGCTCCCAAAAAACGCAGGCCGGCGGACTAAATAAAGGAAGAGAATAAGGATCAAAACAAAAATAATCAAAAGAATCAAGGCTATTATGACTGTACGGGAATTTTTGCTACGCTCTTCCATATAGTAATTATATACACCGGATGTCAATAATTGGTAGTCAAATCGCTTCTTCAGAAAGCTTCAAATTTAAATTCCGAAAGATCGGACAAAAGTGCCCATATATATTTTTGGCAATCCAAATTAGTGATCGCCAATTATTAACCTTATAGTCTTAAAGATTCAAAAAATAAAAATAGATATATATTGATATATTAAAGTAAATCTATAGTATATCAATTTAGCGTTATTTCCCGAAAGAGTTTTAAGCATAAGTTATTTACCGCAATTTCCCGCAACTGGTACTTCGAGGCTAAATTTTGAGTTAAAAATACGCCTAAATTTGAGTTATAGGCCATATGATTTTGGTGTGTAAAATATCATTTATGCGTAATATACGTGCGGTAAATATGTTATATAGTCTGTGAAAAGAGTAATTTAAAATTCATAATTTATAATTCGCTATTACCTCAATACTCTATATAAAAGGCTATTGACAGGCCAATCCCCCTTTACAATAATGTATAATAAATATAATTCGTATAATCTAGCCTTAAATTAAAATGCAATTAATCAGCGATAATACAATAAAAAAATTTCTTAATAATCTTCAGGATCAGGGAAAGTCTTTAGTTTCAATTAAAAATTACAAATCCGATATTAACCACTTTTTAGCCTGGGCAATACTTAAACTTAAATCTCTCGGATCCTACGCGGATAATGTTATCGAGCTTACTCCATTCATCAACCGGGATTTTTTCAATGAATACAAAAGCTATATGGTTGAGAACAACATCAAGGTAAAAACAATCAACAGACGCCTGTCTTCACTTAGAAACTTATCCAATTTTCTTTACTCCTCCCAAGCTCTGGACAGGGATTACATGCAGGGAATTCAAAATGTCGGCATCGGAACATTGACTCCTATGCGGGTAAAAGATCGGGATATTGTTGAGAGGTTCAGGGAATCTCTTATCAAGGACGAAAATGTTTCTTCTAATACAGTCAAGAATTATGTTTCCGATGTAAGAGGCTTTCTAGCCTGGATTGAAAAGAAAGGAGAACTGCCCAATGGGATTTAGGAAAGTAGTATCAGACCACATCAAAAAGTATCGAAGTGAAGTATTAAAGGATTCTTCAGCCTCAACTTTCGATAGGAAAATGTTCTCACTCAAGAAATTCTTTGAATGGACAGTTAAAGAAGGATATCTGGATGAAAATCCGGTGGAATCATTCTTACGGGAAGAGCAGGAAACAGTCAAAACAAAGCTCGGAAAAATTGAGAGACAAAAAAAGCTAAATCCTCCATCCTACGGCTCAGCTCAATCTAGAATTGTCGCAAAATTTGCGGGAAAACCCAAGCTTCAGAAGCTTGCCTACAATCTTTTTTATGCCAGACCTAAATGGTATAAATCATATCACAATCTACCAATTGCCAGTTATTTCAACTATGCAATTCTTGTTCTTTTGATGTCCAGCCTTGGTTTTGGAGTATATAATCAATTCTTCAAAACCACCTCCGGTTCCCTTGCCTACCCAACCTCCCTAACCCGTGCCGGAAGGTATTTATCTTTTCAGGGAAGATTAACCAACAATCTAGGGAATCCCATCACAACTGCAACCAACCTGGTTTTCAAACTCTACAGCGTTGATACGGGTGGGGCGGCCCTTTGGAACTCCGGAACTTGTTCGATTACACCCGACACCGACGGAATCTTCTCTACTCTTTTAGGAAGCTCCTGCGGAACTGAAATTGCATCATCTGTATTTAGCGAAAACTCTGCCATTTGGCTTGGAGTGACTGTGGGAGTAGACGCCGAGGCTACTCCAAGAGTGCAAATCGCAACAGTTGCCTATGCTATTAATTCCGAAACACTTCAGGGTTATCCGGCCAGTTCCTCCGCAACAGCCAATACGGTTCCCGTGATGAATAACCTGGGACAAATTGTCTTGGCAGCCGCTTCCCCCAAAATGCAGTCTACAAGCGGCACTTTTGCTATTGAGGGACAGGCACTAACCATCACGACACCGGATGCTTCCAACGGATCAATCGCTATCAATCCGGATGGAACCGGCACACTTAATCTTATTTTCGAAGGAGCCGCCCCGGGAGGGGGCGCTGGAGGTTTTGTCAATGCAACCAATGCCAATATAACATCGGGAGCTCTTTATTTCGGACAGGTTGCCAGTAATGCCACAGGGTATAATCTTTTGCAACTTAAAAGCGGTGCAACCCCAACAGATAAATTTGTAGTTGACTCAGGAGGAAACGTAACCGCGGCAGGAACATTTAACGGATTAACGGTTTCCAGCGGAACAATTTCAAGCGGTACCTGGAACGGAACCGCCATTTCAACGACATACGGCGGAACAGGACAAAATTGGTCGGGAGTGGCTCAAGGATCTCTTCCCTATTTCTCAGCAACAGGAACAATGTCTACCCTCTCTCCCGGAACTTCAGGCTACGTTCTTACAACCCAAGGAGCTTCAGCCGATCCAACCTGGACAAGTGCTTCCTCAGTTGGAACAAATTACTGGAATCTTGGAACAGGAACAATATACCCGGGTAACACCACGCTTGATTTACTTTTGGGTGCCAGTGCCACAACCAGTGCCAAGTTTGCATTCAAAAATGTTTTAACAGGAACTCCAACGGCCAGTATCTCCGGTTCCACCGCTAATGTAGCGACATTCATTGACGGGAATGGCAATATTTCAACAACCAACAGAGCTGATTTAGTGCTTGGCAACTCCGCTACCTACAACTCAACAGGAAATATTCTTCTTAATCCAAACGGGATTGGATATGTTGGAATTGGGACAACAACACCCTTATATCCTTTAAGCATAGTCGGAACAGCCCCCAATGTTGCTACGGGGCGTGTAGTTGATATCGATGGTACTTTATCTTCTACAACGAATGACCAAATTGGTTTAAAAGTATCTCCAAGTGTTTTACCAACTGCTTCAACCAGCAGGACCTACTCCGGTTTACAACTGTCGCTTTCCGGAAACAGCACAACCAGGCTTACCAATGCTGAATTTCGAGGCATTGAAGGATATGTCAGTTTCAGCGGAGCATCAGGTTCTTTGGGTACAGGAATTGGTATAAGATCTAGGGTTAATAATACCTCTACAGGTACAATTACTAACGCATATTCTACATATATTGCCACCCCAACAAATACGGGAACAATAACCAATACTTATGGTTTATATGTTGATACCCAAACCGTAGGAACTCAAACAAATGCGCCTTTTGCAATATATCAAGCAGGAACAACAAACAAAAACTACTTTGCAGGCAATGTTGGTATCGGTACCACCTCCCCCACTACCAAACTTGATGTAGCAGGAGCTGCTTCAATATCAGGATCTTTAACTTTCAGAACGGGTGCAGGATCAATCCAAACTACAGCCTTTAATCCACTAACAGTTGGGGGGTCAACTACAGGAAATATCACACTTAATCCAAGTAACGCCGTATCGGATGGGTATGTGGCACCTGCAGCAAATGGCGTAACCAATCTTGGTACAGCTTCTCTACTTTGGAAAGATGTATACGCATCAGTTCTTCATCAAGGAGCAAATCTAGTTTGTGATTCAAGCGGTGCCAACTGTCCGGCAGGAGCAGTTTCTTATTGGGGACAGGCTGCGGGAGCCATATATACACTCAATAATACCGCCGATGTACTCATCGGAGCCACCGCAACGACTTCTGCAAAGTTTGCATTTAAGAATGTGTTAACAGGTACCCCAACCGCTTCAATATCCGGTTCAACCGCTAATGTTGCTTTGTTTATGGACGGTAATGGCAACATTTCTACAACAAACAGACAAAATTTAGTACTTGGAAATTCAACAACATATGACACAACAGGAAACATTCTCCTAAACTCCAATGGAACCGGAAATGTTGGTATCGGCACCACTTCCCCCACCGCACTTTTAGATGTTGCAGGGGCTGCTTCCGTATCGGGATCGCTCACATTTAGAACTGGGGCAGGTTCGATCCAAACAACAACATTCTCCCCGATTGCAATCGGCGGTTCAACAACAGGAAATATCACACTTAATCCAAGCAATGCGATAGCAGGGGGTTATGTCGCCCCCAATACAACCAATATGTCAGATTTTGGAACCGCTTCCCTACTTTGGAGAAATATATATGGAACAACCCTATACCAAGGAGCTAACCAGGTTTGTGATACAAGCGGTAACTGTTCGGCAGCTACTGATATCTGGAGTATTGCCGATGGAGCACTTTATCCGAAAAATACTTCCGTAGATCTATTACTTGGATCAACCGCAACCACAAGTGCTAAATTTGCACTTAAAAATGTTTTATCTGGTGTTCCTACCGCCTCAATTTCAGGAAGCACGACAAATGTAGCCACATTCATTGACGGAAATGGCAACATTTCTACAACCAATAGAGCTAACTTGGTGCTTGGAAACTCCGCAACTTACAACACAACAGGCAACGTTTTGATTAATCCAAACGGAACCGGAAGAGTCGGTGTAGGAACAACCACACCCAACTCTGCACTTGAAATATATAGTGCTGCTGGTGGAATTAATGATTATATAGGCCTTAAAAGAGGTGGTACAGATTGGAGAATCTGGGTAAGTGATGGAACCACAGGAACAGCATCGTTAAGAATAGGTGGAAATGCGGTGGATAGTTATGCCTGGCAATTTGATTGGACCGGAGCAGCCGCAAATCTTTTTAAGTCTCCCAATGGTGAGGCGGGCCAAATCCCATTGGCTGTAAGGGCTGCCGGTGCTCAAACAGCAAATATATTTGAAGCCCAAAACTCTGGCGGCACTGCTCTGTTTTCTGTGGGTAGTACCGGAAATATCACAGCAGCCGGTGTAATTAATGCAGGTGGACTTAGTGGCGTTGCATACAATGCCCTTGCCGGAGGTGGCGATACTCCCGCTGCCACGGCTGCTATCACCACTTCAAACGATTTATTTATAGGCGGAGATGCTGAAATTAAAGGCGGACTCTATTTAACCGGCAAAAATATTTTTAATGTTGTCAGCGGAGTTGCAACATCGACAATTTCTCTGGCCCAAAATCCGGCTACTATAAACAATTACAATGCTTTAAGTTACGGAAGCTGGCTTGTAAACAATAGTACAAATAACGGTATAGCAGCTCTCATGGTAAACCAAAGCAAAGGTGGAGATATTTTTACTGCCAGTGCTTCAGGATCACCAAAATTTGTAATTGATAACTCCGGTAATGTTGGAATAGGTACAACAGGGCCAAGAAATGGGCTGGAACTAGCCAAGCTTGACAGCAACTACATAACGAGTTTAAGGGTTGGAGGGATTTTGCAAGGAACTACAGCTGTTGCTATTGGAGCTGAGACATCCAGACATCAAATTCTATTCTCAAGCTGGAGAGATGTTCAAACGAATACTGTTGGCGCTAAAATAGCAGCTATAAATTGGAATAATTATGCATTAAATAATCCTTTAGTTCAAAATACTGATTTGGCATTCTTTACCCTTGGAACTACTCCGGGATCAACTGACGCTACTACTGAAAAAATGCGCATTACTGCAGCGGGCAACGTCGGTATTGGTACAACTAGTCCAGTATCTAAATTAGATGTGATAGGTGCTCAAAATAACACAATAACTTCTACTAATTCCATCGTTAAGTTTTTAGGTGATGACGCGGGCATTCATATTGGTAATTTAGCTGGAACTCCAAGTTATGGTGCTTGGTTACAGGCGATGAGAGCCGATAATTTTGCATTCCCATTATTATTAAACCCACTTGGCGGCAACGTCGGCATCGGGACAACGAGCCCGAGTTACCGGCTCACTTTGGGAGGTACCAGCACTGTGTTTGGGATAGAAAATGCAACTGCATTCGCAGCCAAAAATTCTGTTGGAGGCTACGAAAATTACCTCTGGCCTCGCTGGTCTGACAATGTTACATATCTAAATTTTGGGTCAGCTGGATTTAATATCCGAAACAACGGATCTTCGTCAGTGATGGTTATGCAGAATACCGGCAATGTTGGAATTGGGACGACAAGTCCGGATACAAAACTTGAAATCAACGGATATGCAGATACTTTAAGCGCATTGACTCTTGATGTTGCCCATGGTACATATTTCGTTGAACTTGATCGAAATGGAACCAAAGTTGCAGATATTTATAAGAATACAAGCGGACCGCTTATTTTTGAGTCTTTTGCGGCTGGGAGTACAACGGCAGAGTTTTCGTTTTCTGGCGGCAAAGTGAATGTCACCGGAACAACTACTTACTCAATAACCGGACCTTTTTCGGGAGCCACTGCCAATGCTGCTTGGACAACCGGTTTTGCAACCCAAAATATAAGCACCAGTATCCTTGCCAGTGGGGCTTTAGTAGCCAATGGTGTTTTCTCTGCGTCAGACCAACGACTAAAAGAAAATATTGATCAGATCAATCCGGAGATGGTGAATGACTTCATGCAAAACATCATTCCTGTTGGCTTTAACTGGAAAAGGGATGGTCTTTACAATACAGGTTTTGTCGCTCAGGATCTTATTCGTAAAGGTTTTGGTTATTTAGTAAAAGCCACACCGGATGACAGCATCAGTCAAAGCATTGATGAGGATGGTTTTATAAGTCCGGCAGGGTTCCAATATAACGTTGACTATCAAGCAGTTGTTCCTATTTTAACCTACGCTTTACAGCAGCAACAAGCTCAAATTGCCTCTCATTCTTCCCAACTGGCTAATCTAGCTCTTACTTCCGATGGAGATTTATTGATAGAAGAATCAACTAATGACGGATATTTGGTCCAAAAGACAGATGGAAGTGTTATTTCACAAATTGCTGCTTTAGCCGAAATGGTTATTGCCAACATCAAAGCAGGAGCAATTGTCACGGAAGATCTGGCTACCAGTTCCTTTACTGCTTTCCAGGGAACGGTTGATAATATGCTTGTAAAGTCCGGGCTTGTCTCACCAATTGTCCAAACTGCCCTCATCTCTCCTCTTCCCGGTGACACTGATGTAACTGTCCAAATCGGATCGGTAGCTACCCCTTCCGGACAATTTGCTATTCAAAATACGGAGGGTGTGGATGTTGCAACTATTGATAACCAAGGAAATGCCACTTTCTCCGGCACTCTTTTTGCCGAGGATATCAAGTCTAAATCTCTTGATGAGATACAGGCTCTTTTGACCCAAGTTCAGGTAGACCAAAATTTACTATCTCAAAGCGCCGGCTGGAATGTAAACACTGCTACAGATTCGGCCTCATTAATTGCCGTGGCTAACATCGCTGACCTTTATGTCACGAACCAGGCTGCTATTAACTCCCTATCCGTCACCAATTCTTTAACAATCGGAGCTGATATGGTTATTCAATCGGCAATCGGTGGTGATCAATTGGTAATGAATAGTATTGATTCACTAACTGCCCCATTAAGAATTCAGAGTCTTGCCATGGCCCCTGTTGAAATAATGGCCGGCCTTATCAGAATAGATACTGAGGGAAATGTTCAAATCTCGGGTAATCTTGCGGTCGCGGGGAGAATCAAATCTTCCGGACTGACATTACAAGAAGAGAACCTGCAAGGTATGGCCCAAAACACAGTCTTTAATGTACAGGACGCTTTGGGTAGTGCGGTAGCAACAATCGACGCCTCCGGTTCCGCCAGCTTTGGATCGATTTCAACACCCCAACTTGTCATCGCCGGAGCCGATGCAACAGAGTCAGGTACTATTATAGATGGCGTGATTACAACCAATTCTACAATCGGGCAGGCGGTTATTCCCGCTGGGGTCTCCGAAATTACGATAAAAAATCCAAAAGTTACCGATTACACTCTTGTATACGTTACCCCAACTTCAACAACTGAAAATTATGTACTATATGTAAAGAGCAAAAAAGCGGGAGAATTTGTAGTCGGATTCACAAACCCGATTTCAATTGACGTTAACTTTAACTGGTGGATAGTGCGTGTGACCCAATAAATGACAAAAACCATATATAAAACCACATCAAACATTATCTCTATATATAAAGTAACGATGATATGGAATGATGCCGTTGACACTAAAATTTTCACAATCAATACTTATAGGTACCCTGTCTATGGAAAAATTGCTTAATTCAATTCAAAAATATTTGGTGGTTGCCGGTGCGGCGCTTTTTGTAGTTTTTGTCCTCCCCGGTTTCCCCTCTCCTTATCATGTTCCAAAGGAAATTTTTGCAGCAGTTATTATCTCTCTGGCTCTTATTGCTTCACTAATAAAATCTATTATTAAAGGGGAGTCAAAATTCTTCAGGGGTAAATTTGATATCGGAATTATCCTTTTGGTAATCGCCTATCTGGCTACCACCATTTTTAGGACACCTAATAAAATGGAGGCATTTTTCTATCCGGGAACAACCACTTTTGTTCTTCTTTCCGCACTTTTTTATCTGATTGTCAACCAATTTACCAGAAGGGGTAAAAACGCTGTTCTTTTAGCTCTTTTTACGTCAGGAATTTTTCTCTCTGTCTCGATTCTTTTCACCCAGCTTGGTGTTTTTGCAAAAATCCCTCAGCTTCCCACTTTTATGAAAGATCCTGCTTTCAATCCGATGGGTGCCAGTTTACAATCTGTCATTTATCTTTTTGCTCTTTTGCCTATCGGCGTTGCCCAAATTATTAAAGAAAAGGAAATTGTTAAACGAATCTTTTTTGGAGTTGCGTCGGCAGTAATTATTTTTGGAATTGCTCTGTCCGGAATCAATATGCTTCCCGGTAAGCCACAAGCCCCGGTTCTTCCCTCCTGGCAAACATCGTGGGAAGTAGTTGCCGAAGCGTTAAAGCAAAGTCCCCTTTTGGGTGTGGGTTCCGCCAACTATCTTTCCGCTTTCAATGTCTACAGACCTGTTTCCTACAACGGAACGAATCTTTGGCAAGTCAGATTCTACTCGGCAAACAATTATTACTTCACTTTAATGACCGAGCTTGGATTTATTGGAATTGCCGCCATCACCATACTATTAATAAGCATTTACAAAAAACTCTCCCTCGACTATAAAAGTAAAGCCTGGGAAGAAATTTCTATAGCCATTCTGGTTCTTGCATTTGCCGTTTTTCCAGCCGCCCCTGCTCTGATATTCCTGTTTATGGTTCTTCTGGCTGTATTCTCAGGATCCGAGGATAAACCGATTACCATTGCCACAAATAAAGTTCCTGCAATAATTGTCGCCTCTCCTATATTTTTGGCAATAGTTGCTCTTGCAATTTTCGGAACAAGGGCTGTTATGGCTGAGGCTAACTACAAGAAATCGCTTGATGCCCTGACTGCCAATGATGCCAAAAATACTTACAACTATATGGTTCAGGCGGTAAAATTAAATCCCTATGTCGACAGGTATCATGCCTCTCTTGCTCAAGTCGATATGGCTCTTGCCAACTCTCTTGCCGGGAAGAAAGATTTAACGGAGGAGGATCGCACTGCGGTCACCCAACTTGTTCAGGAGGCTATTTCCGAGGGTAAGGCAACAGTTACACTTAACTCGAGTCGAAGCAGTAATTGGGAGGTTTTGGCACAAATCTATAGAAGCATAATGTCTTTTGCCGAAGGAAGCGACCAGTATGCAATCCAAACCTATTCTCAGGCAGTGGCACTTGATCCCATTAACCCCGACTTAAGAATTTCTCTTGGTGGAGTTTATTACGCTCTGGGAGATTATGACAATGCGATAGGAGCCTTTCAATTAGCGGTTGTTGCAAAAGGCAACTCTGCCAATGCCCACTACAATCTTGCTGCAGCATATGCCGCCAAGAAGGACTATGACAAAGCAATTGCTGAAGTAAACACCGTAATTTCTCTTGTACCCCAGGGTTCTGACGACTATAAAACTGCTCAGGCAACCCTGGAACAGCTTAAAAAGCAAAAACCGGCCACTACTGATACCACATCTCAAAACTTAACCTCACCGGAAACCGTTACAGAGTCCAATATTAAGCCCCCGATTACGCTTCCTTCTGATTCTACCCCACCCGCTACTCAGTAACAGCTAAAAGGTCAATAAGGTCTGCTTCGTCAATTAGAAGTTGTAATGATTCATTTGATTTCAAAATGGCTACCCCTTCTTCATACGATTTTGTAGCAAAAACTTTAACCAGAATTTCATTTTGCTTCTCAAAAATACGTTTTTCTTCATTATTTAGAGGTTTTTCAAGTCCCTTGGCGTTAGTTACCTTAATAATATCTATCAAGTTTGATTTTTGACTGTCAAAACTAGGATCCTTGGAATTTAGCTTGGCCAAACCAACATAGGCTGTCCTATTTTGGACCAGATTGGAATAGTGTATAGAAACTTCTCTATTTTTTGCCTGGTGGGGTAAAAAATAAATAAAGTAATATCCCGCTGAAATGAGTACAAGAATAATTAAAGTCTTGACTGTAAAGATTAAATATTTCACCCCTGATAATTATATCGTTTGTTACTTGCAAAATGAAATTTAGGGTGTTATATATTTACTACCATGGAAGAAGGCTCAACAGGGACTCAAACGGAAGCTAAAAAGAAAGGTTCTAAATGGCTTTTCAAGTCAATCCCCTACATTATTATCCTCGCAATTGGTATATACGGCGGAACATACCTTGTCAGACAAAAACCCACCTGGTTCGGTCTTCCCCAGGGAACGGCACAGGCCCAGGCAGAAGCAAACGCACTGGTTGCTAAAGTTTCAAAGCTTATGACTCTCCCCACCGACGAAACACCAACCATTGCAACGGTCACCGATGTCTCAATTGTCGCCGATCAACCGTTTTTCAAAAACGCCCAAAATGGAGATAAAGTTTTGATTTATCAAAAAGCCGGAAAAGCAATTCTTTACCGTGAGAGTGAAAACAAAATCATAGAAGTCGGGGCAGTTAATTTTAATCAGGCCGCCGCCAGTCCGGAAGTTTCTGCTATTGCTACACCAACTGCGAAACCAACCGTTGCACCAACAGCTTCTCCGGTAGCCTCGCCGGTTTCAACTCCTACCCAGTAAATTTACAAGTTTCTACAACACGCAAGGAAACCCAAAGTTGTAAATTTGGGCATGTTTTTACAAGTTGTTACAACGTACTCCCCGATTCTGTCGCTATTGGTATTTCCACTACCCCGCTTGGCGTGGCACTTAGTTCGTCAAGAATTGTATTTACAGATTGAGTATCTGCCGACTCTGTACTTTCCGAAAGTGGCGCCAGATTTAATAAAAACAAATCGTCAACCGATAGAGAAAACTTTTCCTCTGCAAGACTTTCTGCGGCTAAGTAAATATCTCCATTTTTTATTTTAGGATTCCTGGCCTTTTCCCCGGTTGTAACATCAACCGAT
>Ga0209000_1000768_pt1 | contig 25124 bp, 26 predicted proteins | sample RifGroD2_FD_183998 | JGI IMG/M metagenome (GOLD analysis project Ga0209000, IMG submission 183998) | Groundwater microbial communities from Rifle, Colorado, USA - Groundwater D2 (SPAdes) (version 2) | ecosystem: Environmental > Aquatic > Deep subsurface > Groundwater | place: Rifle, Colorado... | reverse complement strand
GCTCTCCTTTGGATCAAGAAATAAACCTTTTGCCTTTAGCCAGAGGACAAGTTATTTCTCGTGACACTGTCTTAATGCGTCTGTCTGACCTCCAATACACCAGAACTAACTCGGAATTGACTCGTGGCATGTACAGGGCTGTTGGTAGCACGGTCCAACTGTTCCCATCTTACAAAGACATTGTAATTTCTATGGTTTTTGAAGGCAATACTTTAAGCGATATTGAGATACTCGATCCGATGAACTACACGAAGATGCAAGATGACGACTTGGAAAACACCGGTTTTCTGACCATTCATCCCGCCAAACTATTTATCACCAATCCAAAAACTCAGGGCGATGCCATTGCCAACATAAGAAAAGATTTGGAAACCCAAGTCAAAGCATTTAAGGATGCCGGCAAGATTATTGAAGCCCATCGTCTCGAACAAAAGGTGAATTACGATCTCTCTATGCTTGAAGAAGTTGGTTATGTCAGCGGTATTGAAAACTACTCCCGCTACTTCGATGGTCGCGTTCCCGGTTCGGCTCCATTTTCGTTGCTTGAATATTTTCATTACAACGCCAAGAAATTCAACAAACCCGGTTTCTTAACCGTCATAGACGAATCGCATATTTCTCTGCCCCAGGTCAGAGGTATGTACAACGGTGATCAAGCCCGTAAAGATAATCTCATCAATTTTGGCTTCCGTTTACCTAGTGCCAAAGACAACCGCCCTTTAACCTACACTGAGTGGCAATCCAGAACTCCGATCAAACTCTACTGTTCCGCTACCCCCACCGATCATGAACTATCACTTTCTCGTGGAAGTAAGATCCCCACGGTTGCAGAGCAGCTCATACGCCCCACCGGACTCTTGGATCCTCAAATACAGGTTTTTCCTGCCAAAGGCCAGATCGATCATCTGACTCAAGAAGTCATCAAAAGAACGGTTAAAGGTGAAAGAACTTTGATTCTTACGATGACCAAGAGAATGGCCGAAGACCTTTCCGATCACCTTAAAGAAAAATATCAATTGAAGGTTGAGTATCTTCACTCGGATATACACACCATGGACAGAGCCGATATTTTGGACAAACTTCGTTTGGGAGACTTTGATTGTCTTGTCGGTATCAACCTCCTAAGAGAAGGACTTGATCTTCCGGAAGTGTCATTGGTCGCTATTCTCGATGCCGATAAAGAAGGTTTCTTGCGCACTTCGACGGCACTCATCCAAACCATGGGCCGCGCTGCCCGTCACGTCAACGGAGAAGTCTATCTTTATGCGGATCGCATCTCGGACTCTATGAAAATCGCTATGGACGAAACTCTCCGTCGCCGTAAGATTCAAATGGATTACAACACAAAGCACGACATCATTCCTCAGGGAATCAGCAAACCGATCCGCGACCGTTTGTTTAAAGCCGAAAGCCAAACACCCGCTCCCAGAATCAAAGAACTAGCCGAACACGGCTGGACCGAGATCGACGACATCAATCCCGAAGCCCTCACGCCTCAGAAAAAGAAGATTCTCGTAGTAAAATTAAAAAAGATGATGAACCAAGCCGCCAACTCTTGGAACTTCGAACTCGCCGCTCGCTACCGCGACACTATCAAAAAACTTTCCTGAATTCAACAACAGTCTCTTGAGACGGAACTCCCAAGACACGTCCCCACCTGACATTAGAATAATACTGAGGGTTGTGTTTAGCACTCGGTGCATCTATCTTTACTTTTGACTTTATTTCCAATCTGTCTAACGCCTCTGGTGGAATGTTTGTATCCGAAGCTTGTTCAGTTCTACAAACAAAACCAACTTGTGGAATGACCGAACCCCGAATCGTTCCAACACTCACAGCTGTTACAACGCCATTTTTTGATGCCAAAAAGTCAACATCATAAACCCTATCAAGTTCAACAGAATCCAGGCTGACAGTCGCTCCGGTAGCTAATACCAAACATTCAGCATATACCATAGAGCGCATTCCAGACAAAAAAGTCAAGCCTTCAAATTCTTTGGGATTACCACCAATTTCTACAATCTTTTCAGTCATGTCGGTTAGAAAAGTGACTAAATCCAATACTCTATTGTATTGTGACTCCTTGACCACCACCATTCTTCCCACTTCGTCAAACTCAACCGCACTCACTACGTCGTTAAAAATTTGTCTCTGAATTTCTATACTTGCATTCCGAAATTCATCAGCTTTAGCATCCTTTCCAGAAGCCCTAGCACTCTCTACTTTGCCACACAATTTAATAAAATCCTCAATCAATGCCACTGAATCATCCTCTTCCTCAACAAATACACCATTGTTGACCATATACCATTGTTGGTACATATCCAAAACAGCAACCATATCAAATTCTTTTTTTGAGTCCACTAGGGTGATAAACCCCTTAAGTTTATCTCTAAGCCTTGTGTCCGAAGCAGCATATTCTGGTGTTGGTTGAGGTGGTGTAGCCATGTCATATTTATATCACACAATTAATAATTGGGGTAAAACTCAGACCAAAACATATTTTTCCAAAAACCAAACTAAAAAATTCAATCATTCAAAAAGGTGGTGAAAAACAACTCGATATGCTCCCCGAAAAGCAAATTACAGTAATTTTAGTCAAGCCTCTCGCAAACGGCGTGGAAAATACATGGGCAAACAGAATTAGTCCCAAAACATATATTGGCGGAAATAGTCTGGTTGTAGTTATTAGATCCTCCGTGAATTCGAGTGATATGGAGACGGTAAGAAGACATCTGAGCAAGGTTATGAAATAGATCAAATAAAAAACTCCCGATTTCTCGAGAGTGTGGCTTAGATTGTGAAGCGCTATAAAGCACCATGATGGACCTTGCTTCGACGACGGTGGCGATCGCCTTCAAAAATTTCAATGCTTTCGTACTTGATAAAAATCAAACGCCCATACAGTGGATTCTCTGTAGGCAGGATTTGAAAAATTGCGATCCTGTCTTTTTCTTCAAAACAAAGAGTGTCAAAGTAGCTAGGTTCGTTTACTATGCGGTGATTGAATAATACCCCAATAGAATGTGGCTGGTGATCCAAATCAGGATCGATTCTTATTCGAACCCCGTTCGATGGATGCAGTGAAATTGGAGTAAGGAATCCATTATCCACTTTAAACACCTTAGGTTTGGAAGGGACGATCAAATATTGTGGTGTTTTCAAGTTAAACTCTCCTAAAGTTATAAAGATCGACTTTCAATGTATCGGGGCACATTATACCTTACCTGTAGAGGATAAAAAAGGGCCCTCCACTACTTGAGAGCCCCGCGAACCAACCTTATTCGTCCTTGGGTACACCACAGTTTTGGCACACTGTGGCTTGTTTTGGATTGCGGTGGGAACACTCTCCACAAATCCATTCCTTAAGTGTTACTTTAACTCGTAAAATCAACGATTTTAGCCTCATTTTGACCATATCCTTTCTTGCCAGATATTAAGAGCAACGTATCCTCTTTCAGTACATTATATCCTGTCAAATGGATATTCACAAGGTCTCGTATAATCACCACATGGACGAAACAAAATTAGTCAGCAATACTTGGATCGAAAAAGGGGTAACCATGAAGTTTACTTGGTATCCCGGAAAAAATGTGGAACAATTTCAGCCCTTCAATCAGGTTTACGGTGTCGTCTTTAATGCAGACGGTAAAATGCTTATTCAACGAAGAGAATTGAGACCTTGGTGTCTAGCAGGAGGCACGGTCGAAGAAGGGGAGACCGCCATAGAGACTTTACGTCGAGAGCTTATTGAAGAAGCTGATGTGACTATTAAAAATCCCATCTTGCTTGGCGGTCAAAGGGTGCAATTTCCCGGAGGTCACAACCCAAACCCCACCAAACGGTTTGTTGGCGACGACTTCTACCAACTCCGCTATTATTGCGAAGTAGATGAGGTTCTACCCCAAACACCGGATCCGGATCACAACATCATCAATGAACGGCTTTTTGTTCCCCAAACCGAAATAAATAATTATCTTGGTTGGGGCATCACCGGACAAGTTATCTTCGACCAAGCCATCACCCTATTTCACCATCTCCATCCTGCTATACTGAATTGATGACCGACTCTGATAAAAAGGAAATGAAAAACCTCGTTTTTGGTGCTGTTGCTGATGCCCTCGAGGAGATCGTATTCCCAAAATTCGAGAAGATCGATGAAAGATTCGAGAAAATAGACGAGAGATTCGAGAAAATCGACCAAAATTTAGCGCACCTCAATGAAAAGGTCGATAACCTATCAAGTGCGGTCGAAATTCTCGACTCAGACGTGGGAGGAGTCAAGATGAGACTCAAGGTGGTTGAAAACAAACTTGACGGTCTAATCGATAGTTCGCTGGTGGTCAGAGACCACGAAAGACGCATATCCAAACTCGAAAAAGCCATCGCCTAAAGCTTCTTCTCCAAGACTTCATCCAGAGCTGCCTCGTGGATAAAGCCATAAACTTTGCCATAATCTCCCCATGAGAACTTACCACGCTGATGTTCAAAAAAGTTGTCACTAGCTAATTTAAAATAGTTGGTCACCAATTGTCGATATCCTTTTTCATCCATTCGGACTACGTCCGACACATCATCGCCCGAAACCAATTCCTTGTCGGTAAGCGGTAGAAAATAAACATATACTACATGAGTAAACTTTTCCCCTTCAAAGGCACCCTCGACATTTACTTGAACTAGTGGGACAAATCTATCTACCGGTTCCTTAATCCCAAGCTCTTCTTCCGTTTCTCTGACTGCGGCAGACAACACGTCCTCATCGTCATTGATTCCTCCGCCAATCATTCTCACAATCCCTTCCGGGTAAAATCCCTTCTTGTCACCAAGAATAAACTTTTCCTGATCATCCTTTCCCAGAATCAATACTGTCCTATCTCTATATCTCAAATTTTCAAATGGTAGATGGCTGAGCTCTACCTTACACTCAATTTCTTTAAACATAATCAAATTATGTCATCAAACTCGTCATTGTGTCTTAGTCCGCTTCAGATATAAGGAGTTCTCGTAGTTTTAGATAGTCGGTGATTCCATCTTCCAGAACCGCTCTATAAATATCCGTGCTGGAAACTCGGTTCTTGTCGTCTCCTTGCATCTCCCTGGCCTGCTTTAGCCGCAATATTGTCAGTCTATTTTCTGGAGTCAGGCTTTCCTTAAATCTTAAATCTCTATCTATTTTGTCCTGAGGATATTTTTCCACGAACCAAATTTCGGTCTCCCACTTCACACCATCAACTTCTGATATCAAAACAACGATGAAACCCTTGAGCCGATTCTTTTTTGGATATTTTACAAAATCTCCATATTGATATTTTTGAAAATCTCTTTTTTCAATCAACTCCATAATCGCTCTCACCGATGCATCTCTTGGATTCTTGGTTTCCACTACGATGTCGATGTCGGGTCCGAACATCACATTAAGATTCAAACCACCAATGACCGAACATTTTCCATATTTTGAAAGTAGGGGTATCAGTCCGGAGTCAGCAAGAATATTGTTGGCAATTTGTTTTTGATTTTCAGAGTATTTCAACATTTCAGCGTCGTACATTGACTTATTTTACTCCAGTGCCAAACCTGCCGCCAATGGTGCAAAGGAAACAAATAGATTGTTCTATTACTAAACACAAAATAATGCATTCGGGTATTTTAGGGTAATTTGGAGTATAATAATCAGTCATGTCCGGCACCTCACCATCCACTCATTTAATCATCAAGGGGGCTCGTCAGCATAACCTAAAAAACGTCAATCTGACGCTGCCCAAGAACAAACTGGTTGTCTTTACCGGTGTCTCCGGTAGCGGCAAGTCCAGTATGGCCCACGACACCATCTATGCAGAGGGACAGCGCCGTTACGTCGAATCTCTCTCCTCCTATGCCCGTCAATTCCTGGGGGTTATGGACAAGCCGGATGTCGATCAGATCGAAGGCCTTTCCCCGGCCATCCTCATCGACCAGAAGCAGGGGAGTCACAATCCCCGCAGTACCGTCGGTACCGTTACCGAGATTTATGACTATCTCCGCCTCCTCTTTGCCCGTATTGGGCACCCACATTGCCCTCAGTGCGGTCGGGAGATCATGCCACAGGATATTAATCAGATTTACAAAGCAGTAATTGAGCTAGCCATTGCACACCCAAGCTATCAAAAACAAAAAGGGGTGCGCTTGCTGATACTGTCGCCAATTGTCAAAAACCAAAAAGGGGAGTTCAAAGAACTCTTTCCAGGTTTGGTCAAACAGGGGATTGCTGAAGTCCGAGTCGATCGCAAAATTCTCTCAACTCAATCCACTCTTTCTTTATTCAAAAACAATCGCCACAGTGTCGAAGCTGTAATCGACAAACTAATTATCGGCCAAGTTGGAGGAAGCCCCGAATATGAAAAACAAAGGTTAATCGATTCCTTGGAACAAGCACTCAAAATTTCCGATGGTGAGGTCTATGTCAGCATAGTTATCGACCCCTCCCTTTCCTTTCCCACCGATCCTGAGGATATGGAGGATCATCTGTTCTCTCAGAAGCTCGCCTGTCCTGTTGATAACATTTCTATACCGGAGATTGAACCTCGCTATTTCTCTTTCAATGCCCCCGAAGGTGCCTGTCCAGAATGTACAGGCCTCGGCACCAAGATGGTTCTGGATACCGACTCGGTTATCTCACCCTCGCTCAGTTTTCTTGAAGGCTCCGTCATACCTCTCGCTTCACAATTCGAAACCAGAACTTGGTTGGCGAAATTAATTCTCGAAGCCATGGAATCTGTCGGCTTTGCCGGAAACAAACCCCTTCTCGATATGACCGAGGAGCAAAAAAGCATTCTATTTAACGGTACCGGTGAAAAAACATTTTCCATTAATGGTGTCAACAGACACGGCAAACATGTCGTGAGAAAAATGCCGTTCGACGGGCTTTCCAAGGAATTCGAAAGACGTTACGAAGAATCCAGCTCGGATTCATTTAAAGCAGAAATTTCAAAGTACTTAATCCGAAAAACCTGCCCAATTTGTCTCGGCACCCGTCTCAAGCCGGAAGTCTTAGCCGTTCATGTAGACAACCATTCTATTAGTGAAGTCACGTCTTGGTCGACAGCCAAATCGTTTGCTTTCTTCGACAAACTATTTAAAAAATTAACTCTCACCGAACAGCAAATCAGCGAACCAATTGTCAAGGAAATAGGGGACAGACTTAGTTTCCTGATGTCGGTCGGTCTTGATTACATCACTTTGGCACGAGAATCCGGTACTCTTTCCGGAGGTGAACTGCAAAGGATCCGTCTGGCTAGCCAAATCGGATCTCGACTAACCGGCATACTCTATGTTTTGGATGAGCCCACCATTGGCTTGCATCAGCGAGACAACGCCAAATTAATCAAAACTCTTCAAGACCTCGTTTCACTTGGGAATTCTTTGGTTGTTGTTGAACACGATCAGCAAACCATGGAGAGTGCCGATCACATCGTAGAGTTCGGTCCAAAAGCCGGTTATCTTGGGGGAAAGATTACTTTCGAGGGAACGGTCGACGAAATGAAGTCCTCTGATTGTTTGACCGGCCAATATCTCTCCGGCAAGAAATCTGTCGTCGCCATCAAGCCCAAAGAGTCCGCAGAAAGCCCGGCATCTATTCGATTAACCGGCTGTACACACCATAATCTTAAAAACATTGACGTCGATTTCCCGCTAAATAAATTTGTTGCCGTCACCGGGGTTTCCGGATCCGGAAAATCTTCACTGGTTGTGGACTCTCTCTATGAGGCTCTCTCACAAAAATTAAACCCCCAACATCACAAAGAAGATATCAAGTTTGGAACTATCACCATCCCTGATATCGTCAGAAGAGTCTCTTTAATTGATCAAAGTCCAATTGGGAAAACTCCCAGAAGCAATCCGGCAACTTACACCAAAGTTTTTGACTATATCCGCCAACTGTTTGCAAACACCCAAGAGGCAAGATACCGTGGATACGGACCGGGTCGCTTTAGTTTTAATGTCAAAGGTGGACGATGTGAAACCTGTGAAGGCGACGGTCAGATCAAAATCGAGATGCAGTTTTTGGGGGACATTTATATTACTTGTGAAACCTGTAGCGGAACTCGTTTTAACGACCCCACCTTGGAAGTAGAATACAAAGGCTTAAGTATTGCAAAAGTTCTTGATCTGACCATGGATGAGGCGGGTGATTTCTTTAAAAACGTTCCCACTATTAGTAAAAAAATTGAAACAATTAAGAAGGTTGGTCTTGGTTACATCAAACTAGGACAAAGCGCCCCCACTCTTTCGGGTGGCGAAGCTCAGCGAGTCAAGCTGGCAACCGAACTGTCGAAAACAGGTAGTGGACATACTGTTTATATTCTCGATGAACCCACTACGGGGCTTCACTTCGAAGATTTAGGCAAGCTCGTACAAACTCTAGTCGATCTGGTAAACCAAAACAACACTGTCATCGTCATCGAACACAATCTAGACGTAATTAAGAATGCCGATTATATTATTGACATCGGACCAGAGGGTGGTGATTCTGGCGGAGAACTAATTGCCAACGGATCTCCATCCAAAGTAGCCGCCAAATTCAACACCCCTACGGCCCAAGAATTAAAAAAGTTAGTTTTCTAAATTGCCTAGTAAATTCACTGCCATTCTCCTAACCCTTTTAGGACTTTTTATGGTATCCTTCCCCAAAAATGCCCTGTCTCTAGCTAAATTTGATACGACATATCAAATATATTACCAAATAGGAGATAGCGGAAAGACACACGTAAAATTTGTAATCAATCAAAAAAATAATCTTTCCGTTGTATACGCCACCGACTTTGGTTTAAGTGTAAATGAAACAAAAATTGAAAACGTAAAGGTCCTAGATGAAGGTACCCCAATTACACCTGATGTCATAAAAAGTCTGAATCAAACATCAATCTCCTTTCCCTTCTCCAGTAAGGTCGTAGGAAAAAACAAAAAACACACCTTCACTATAGAATATGACACTACGGATATTACAACTAAATCCGGTAATACCTGGCAAATTGATATTCCCCGCTTGGAACCGGACGAAAATGTTTCGGAGCAGACAGTCATCCTAACCGTTCCTTCGGGATTTGCTTCACCTGCCTATATCGATCCCAAACCCGACATCATCAATGGAAACGTCTATTACTTCAGTGGTCAAAAGATTAGTAATAAATCCATTAGTGCCATTTTTGGCAAAACTCAGTACTATCAAGGCACTCTTAATTATCATCTGGTAAATAGTGAAAATGATCGTATTAGAACTGAGATATCCCTTCCTCCAGATACTTCTTACCAAACCGTATATTACCAAAATATCAATCCCAAACCCGAAGAAGTTGTGAGAGACAACGATGGAAACTTTCTTGCCAAATACACTCTGTCGCCTGGTGAAAAAAAAGATATTGTCGTAAGTTTGATCGTAAAGATCGATTTTACTCCCAAACCTACAAGCCACCAACCGTCCGACAATTTAACAGCCAAAAATTCAATCTGGAATTTTGACAATGGAATTTTTAATTCTCAAGAATTAAAGAATTTGAAAACCCCAAAATCAATTTATGATTTCGTAACGGACAAGATGAAGTATGATTACGAAAAAATAAATAGAGAAAAATCCGTTCGGTTTCCGGCAGCGGAATCATTAATCAATTTTCAAAGCGCAATTTGTACCGACTTTGCCAATGTTTTTGTAGCTATAGCGAGAAAATCGGGAATACCGGCCCGGGAGTTGGAAGGTTTTGCTATTTCCGAAAACCCTGACCTGAAACCACGCTCTCTAACTCAAGATGTTCTTCATGCTTGGCCTGAGTATTTCGATAAAGCCAAAAGTACTTGGATTCAAATTGATCCCACTTGGGCAAATACCACAAGGGGAATAGATTATTTTAACAAGCTAGACTTTAATCACATTGTTTTTGTGATTCATGGTGAAAACCCTGATTATCCTATCCCAGCCGGGGGATACAAAAACGGGCAAAATTCAAAAGATATTATCTTTGAGCCTATTACTAGTATAAATTTTCCGCCACCGGCATTTACAGCCACTTTTGAAAAACAAGAAGAAGAAGACGTGCTTATAAAAATTAATAACACTTCCGGTGTCTCCTATTACGGAGAGGTGGTCAGCGACGAAAATAACCTATTGGAAAAGTCCATTTCTTGGGTAAATATTCCACCATTCTCACAACAAACAATCCGTATTAGGCTTAAAAAACAGCCCTTCATCGCCAAGATCGAATCTCAAGTTATAATTTACGTTAATGGCAATCGACTTGAATCTGAAATTTCCATCGGTTCTTCCTCCTCAAAGACTCTTATTTACTCCGGGCTCGGAGGATTTTTGGCACTCGCTACCGTCTCAGCCAGGTATATATATATTCGAAGACAGAAACAAAAAACCTCTTTATATCGGTAAATCTATAAATCTTAAGACTCGCCTCAAACAACATTACGAAGGTTTTACCGAAGGAACCACCAAAGCTCTTCAGTTTATTCCCAAAACCAAGTTTGTCTATTTCAAGCCGGTAAGGAATGATATTGAAGCGGTCATCACAGAGGCTAACTATATCAAATCCTATCAACCGCGATACAACTCGATTGTTAAAGACGATAGATCAAATCTCTATATAATTTTCACCAATCATCCCGATACCAAAATTCGTATCGTCCACGCTACGGACATAGCCAACTTAAATCTTGATAATTTTCAAAAACAAGTTTACGGACCATATACCTCCGGAACCGTCTCTCAAAGCCTCTACAAACAAATTAGAACTATTTTTGGTTTCTGTCTTACACCCTTCAATGGGAGGAATCGGGCATGTTTCAATTATCATCTCGGGCACTGTCCGGGTGCCTGCACGGGTGAGATAACGGTTCAGAAGTATCATCGTCACTTGGGAAGAATCAAAAAATTCTTATCCGGGCAATTCACGCTTCTGGACAAAAGTCTTCATCGGGAAATCAAAACGGCTATCACAAAAACAGACTTTGAAAAAGCTCAACTAATCAAAATTCAAATTGCTGGACTGCATCATTCACTAAGTACGCACAACTCCAGTCTCCTTCTGAAACTTTCAGACGCTACCGATGCCCTACAATTTCAAATAGTCCAAAAGCTCAAACATCCCAAACTCAAAAAACCTCCGTTTAGAATTGAATGCTATGATCTGGCCCACCTTCAGGGGGAAAATTATGTCGGCTCAATGTCCGTATTTATTAAGGGTTCACCTAGCACCCCGGACTATCGGCATTTTCACATCCGTTTTCCGGATCGGTCTGACCCCTTTGCCATGAGACAAATTATTGAGAGAAGACTAAAGCATAAAGAATGGGGAAGCCCGAATTTAATTGTTCTTGACGGCGGTATTCCACAACTTTCTATTGTGACACCGGTCATACCCAAAGACATTCCCATTATCGCTCTGGCCAAAAAGAAAGAGATTATCTATTTCTATAACGAGGATCATAAAACGGTCAGCGTGAATTTGTCTTTGGAAGATCCAGTTCTAAATCTGTTTCGAAACATCCGCGACGAAGCTCATCGTTTTGCCAACTCCTTTCACAAAAAACAAAGACAAAAAGATCTCATATCGTAATATACTTAAATTGGACTTATGAAAATCTTTCTCCGTCACGTCTTAATCAATTTATTAGTTTTGTATTTTACGGACATTTTTTACCCCGGCTTTGCACTCCCACATGACCTAAAAACTCTGCTCTCGGCTTCAGTTATTTGGCTGTTACTCAACAAAATTGTGAAGCCGGTTATCAAACTCCTTCTCCTACCGATCAATTTGATTACATTAAATCTCTTTTCCTGGGTCATCTCTCTACTGACACTCTTTTTACTCCAAACTCTCGTTGAAGGAATACGCATTACTAGCTACGCCTTCCCGGGAGCCAACTTTGAGGGATTTGTCATCCCTCCAATCTTCATCGGAGTTTTTCTGTCGTACATTCTCACCTCGACCTTCTTAAATGCTTTTCACAGCTTCGTTTTTTGGTTAATTAGAAAGGATTCTGAATAGAGGCTATAATACAAGATTATGCAAGCTACACTCATCATCCAAATTATTGTTTCTCTCATACTTATCGTTTTGGTCACCCTTCAGTCCAAAGACTCTTCACTGGGGGCAGGTTTTTCGTCAGCGACACAATCAGGGTTTCATACCAAAAGAGGCCCGGAAAAAATGATCTACTTGGCTACTATCATTTTCTCCGTCATTTTCCTGATCCTCTCTTTTCTTAATATCGCTATCTGGAAATGATTAATCCTTTTCGTGAAAGAATCTGGTTTATTAAGGGATTCGTGAAAAAATATACTCTACAAATCCTTGTTAGCCTTGGAATTACCGTTCTGGTTGTCTCACTTGGAAATATAGTTGTTTCCAGGTTACCGCACCCAAAGGCACGCTATCGAATTGGAATAGTTGGTCAATTTGGATCCGGTCAACTTCCTCCCTACATTATTAATTTTGTAAATGCCGGATTGGTCACCATTGACAATAATCACGAACCACTACCTGGTTTGGCAGAGAGGTGGGAAATAAGTGATGATGGGAAAACATATACTTTTTACCTGAAGCCAAATCTAAAATGGTATTCCGGTAAGGCGGTAAAGGCTTCCGATATAAAGATCTCAATTCCCAATATCAGCATAGAAACGGTTGATCCAAACATTATTCGCTTTCATATTCCAACAAAATTTTCACCCTTCCTTTCTTTGTTAAACATTCCACTCCTAAACTCATTTGGTGAGATTATTGGTGAATATGATATCCACCTCAAGCAAAAATCATCAGGAGTTATTTCTCAAATCACCGTAGAGACCCGCGACAAAACATTGATTTTTAATGTATTTCCTACCGCAAAACAAGCTTTAACGGCCTTCAAGTTAGGTCAAGCCGATCTGGTGTTAAATCTTCCCTCAGAATACCAAACAGAAGCCGAACAATATGGAAAAATTTCAAAATTAGTTGATTCAAACCACGTGGTAGAGCTAATTTTTAACCAACAAGATCCCAACTTAAAAGAAAAGAACGTGCGTCAAGGAATAGCCTATTCGCTTAAAGACAAAACTTTTGGCCAAACTGAGGCTCTCACCACCATCAATCCTTCTTCGTGGGTCTTTAACCCGCTAGTGAAAACCTACCCATACAATCCTCAAAGAACCAAAGAGTTGATTAAATCACCAATATCGCTTGAGTTAGCCACTACACCTGAATTGCTCTCCGTGGCCGAAAACATTAAGAATCAATTGAACTCCGACAAAATTAGCATCAACACCAAAGTGGTTACCTCTATTCCCGAGCAATTTCAACTTCTCTTGACTACTTACAGTATTCCCTCCGATCCGGACCAATATCGGGATTGGCACTCTACCCAATCGACAAATATTGGTAGGGGATCGGATGAAAAAATTGACAAACTCCTCGAAGACGGACGTATTACCCAAGATTCAAAAGAAAGAAAGAGAATCTATTTTGATTTCCAAAAAACCTTTGCGGAAGAAATTCCTGCATTAGTCCTTTATTACCCATCAGTGTTCAACCTCGCCAGAAAAGAAGCATATTTCCAACTAATTGACACCGCGAAATAAGGTTTTGTGGACCCTGAGGGAATCCCCTCACTTTCGTTCGGGACCCGTCTCGCCAAAACCGTTACGGGTTTGGCTCCGACATCCGATTCCTTGGTTCTAGATACACAAATGTCCCGCCACTAGGGCGAGACTTTTGTGGACCCTGCAGGAATCGGACCTGCGACCTCCTCGATGTAAACGAGGCGCTCTAACCAACTGAGCTAAGAGTCCATCGAAGCATGTGCCGAGGAGAGGACTTGAACCTCCACAGGATTGCTCCCGCTACCACCTCAAGGTAGTGCGTCTACCATTTCGCCACCTCGGCATATTTTATCTATTTACAAAAAGGTGAGCGGGAAAAGGGATTCGAACCCTCGACCTCCTCCTTGGCAAGGAGGCGCTCTAGCCAACTGAGCTATTCCCGCGAATAGAAGTATTTTATCAAAATATGTGCCAAGCTGAGGACTCGAACCTCAATTTCGTGTTTTTCAGACACGCGCCGTGACCATCTTGGCTAGCTTGGCATGCCTATCAATTATATCAATGATTTGATGAGATAATAAAGGGATTGGGCAGGTGGCGAAATGGTAGACGCGCAGCGTTCAGGACGCTGTGAGGCAACTCATGGGGGTTCGAGTCCCCCCCCGCCCACAAAGAAATATTGCGCCCTAGTGGTGCAATATTTTTTGATTGGGGGATCTCGAACAGTCGGAGCGAGTTTCGTAACGAATCTCGCGAAACGGGTCCTGAGGAACTTTCTATTGAAAGTTACCGAAGGGATTCCTGCAGAGTACACCAATATCCCACCGGAGTTTTTTGTATTTACCAGGACAGGGATCTATAATGACAGAACATGCCTCATTTTGTCGATAAAGGCCAGAATTTTGAAAAATATCTGGTTTCCGAATACTTTAAGCACGGTTCAATCAATAAAGTTTTCTACTTTCATCACTTTGATTTACCCATTTCATATGCCGGTTACGACCGCGTACTGACCAAATATGGTGTCATCAAATCGGCTGGCCCAAATAGCAAACTAACCGAATCTCTTGGAATACTCAGTCTTGTCGCCGATTATAAGTTATCGCTTGAAAAGATCTACGAAAGATATGCCTCTCCTGGTTTGCTGGTCTCCACGAACACTCTTCACCGGATACTGCATTACACTCGTCTTGGGCTCACTAGACGACAGGGGACTGCCCTCATTATTACCCATCACAACAAACCTAATATGTATCTCGTTGGCAAAGATCAAAGCCTTACCAATACGGCACTTGGCCAAAAAGGTAATCTTTCTTTGCCCATGGGTCATTCGAAAATCGGTGAAAATCCTCGCGAGTCGATCCTCCGTGTTCTTCAGCAAGAAGTCTTCACAAACTTAGTAATGGAAAATAGCTTTCCGTTTCATCTCATCCCAGACCACCCCAAACCTCTAATGTACATCAATATTGCCGACATTCGGGTCTCTGTCTACCATATAGAGCTCGATGGCTTACCAAGCTTTAGTAGTTTCAAACTATCTAATCTACGATTCGAAAAACTGAGTGATATCTCTGGCTTGAAAACCCGTCCCGGAATATTAGAAATTATTCAAAACTACAAAAAACTTTCATTATTTCCCGAACCCTCCATTACACCAGAATACAACTCAAATCTAAACTCAAACCTCTTCGCTCTAGCCGAGGTGCATTCTTCTGGCTAAGCTTACAGCTTCGATGTAAAATATACCTGTAATTGCCGAGTCGTCTAGTGGTAGGACGCCTCCCTTTGAAGGAGGATATCCTAGGTTCGAATCCTAGCTCGGCAACAAAATCTTTCCTTAATGGAAAGATTTTGTTGCTTATTAAGCTAGAATTCGAGTGGCGGACCCAAGCTCGTAACGATCTTGGGGAGCCGGGTTCGAGCAAAACTTCAGCAGAAGTTTATGCGAGAAAATCCTAGCTCGCACCTCCTAGCTCGGCAACAAAATGAGAGGCCGCTTGGCCTCTCACATCGAACCTCCAAAAATTACAACCTATCCTTGAAATTTTTTTCCAGTTCTACATCACGATATCTAAATAGGGGAGCTCCCACGGTGCAGATCGCTAAAAGTGCCAACGCAGGCCAAGTCAGCCTTCCTAACGACACCACGCTGACTACAACGAAAAACAAACCAAACATAAAACCAATCAATAGGTTTGTACGGTTGAAGTACGGTTTTATCTCGGTCCAAAGTTTCATTTAATGTTCTCCTTTCCTCAAAGATAGGAAATCTTAACACTATCTTGATTGTTGTCAATCCGCCAATTGTAAGATAAATCTCATATACAAATATTATAGTTGAAATCAAAAAATATTAGTTCTAATATCAACTGATAATGACCAGAAGGGGAATTGAAAACGAACAAGCATCCAACCACGAATTACTTGAACAATTATCCACCGAACCGGCACCAATTAATCTTCACCTCTATCAACCCCCAAGACTCCTAACTATCTCACACCAGGGAGGGATACGGACCGTCTTTGACATTACCGGTGTCAGCGGTACGTCGGACGGTTTTAATCACCAGATCACCCGCGAAAGCTATTTACCTCTCGTTGGCAAAGGTATATTGGCGGATAAGAATGTTAGTTGGAATCTTTACGGTGTCACCGCGGACTGGTTGGAGGTTAATTACCCCAAACTCATTGATAATCTCAGACATGGCATTGACGCCGGAGCCAAACTGCCGGTTGGGGATACATACCTACATATCATCTTGCCCTTCCTAAGCCATGATCACAAAAACATGCTGATTCAAATTTGCAAGCAAGTTTACCGACAAAGGTGGGGGGCGGATCCCGAAAGTGTTTGGCTACCCGAGTCAGCTGTCGATTCAGACACCTTAACTTCTCTTGCAAAAAACAAATTTCTGGGAGTGCATCTCCGTGAACATCAAGTTCAATCTTCTGTCGGTGGAAACTTGTTTGCTATTGATTCTGGTCAGGGAAGAATCTTGGCCATCACCGGCCATAATCACCTCAGTGGCAAAATCGGGTTTGACAAACCTTGGTCCGATTCATTCTATGATGATTGGCGTAGACAGTCAGAGTTGCTTGGCTATGCACCCAGAATCTCGATCGATGGAGAAACTTTGGGTCATTGGTGGAAGGAGGGAGACGGATCGTTCGAGTTTACCAAATATCTTCTCCGACATCTGGAAGGTAGTCAAGAGGAACACAAACTAGACTTCACCATCAAAAATATTCCCAGTGCCCAACTTGTAGAAAACACCAGCTGGAGCTGTTTGGACAGTGGTCTGGGTCGCTGGAAAGGGGATAGAGATTGTCATTGTGGTTTACCTAATAACGAGCAACAAGCAAATCAAATTAGAACCTCAAAGAAAGATCTTTTCGACAAACTGTCTCTCGCTAGCACTAGAATTGATCAATCATTGGACACATATCTTCCCGGTTGGCGGGAACTTTATATCCATTGGTTTCTCGATCAAAGATCAAGTCTAGCCACCGGAAATCCCATTTCCGCCGAAAAACTAAAAGATAAAGGTCTCGAAAAACTCTTCCTTGCAGCCTATGTTAGAGACATGGGTTGGACCAGTTGCGGCTGGTTTTTTGGTGACGTAGATGGCTTCGAACGCCAAATCCCAGCAAACTCGCTTCGTTGTATTGCCGAAATTATGAATTGGCCGGACATCATCCCAAATCATTAAACCTTGCATTTCTCTCCATAAAGTCGTTATAGTGATCTCATGCCTGATGTAGCTGAAGAAAAAATTGAGAGAAAGGGAGAACCATCGACGATAGGTCTTTTTTACGAAACAATAAGGCGTGCTAACGCATCTGATAAAGAATGGCAGGGGAACAAAGACCTTCAAATCAGACAAGAAGCAATTCTTACAAAGCTACAAGAAAGGTTTCCAACAGAGGACTCACTAATCGCTTATCTCACAGAAATTTGCGTTGAAGACTATAAAAAACAACAGGAATATGCACGGAAACATCATTTTCGACCCAAAGAATATAACGTCAGAGGCAAAGTTGCCGGAGAGTTATTTGAAAGATTTGTAAGTGCAGAAAACGATGTATATGATTTGTATGCTGAAACCAAGCACACCGAACCCCTTCCCGCAGATCCAATTCAAAAGTTAAAAGAGGAAAAATTTATTGATGTTTTTACCAATCCGGAAAAATATGGATTCCAACACATGGAATATTTCAATATTCCCGATATACCATTTATCGTAACGAATGAGGGAGACCATATGGTTTTGCGAGCCGTAGCCGAAGTAAAATCCTCTGATCACTTGGACGAAAGATTATATCGCCAATTGTTACCGACAGGTATTAGACAGGCACTTGTATTTACTTTGGAAAGGTTAAACTCATTAACTCAAAAGGAAGCGATTCGTCGTGGTTTATCCGGCTTTGGTCAAGGTAAGGAAATGTACATGCTAAGAGACTTTGAACAAATTGTGGTTATGACTCGTGACGTCAACACTCACGATAAGGAAAAACTCATAGCCACAAGAGGTATGGAAATCGAAGAATTCCATGATTTCAGAAGAATCCTGGAAGGTAGGCATCCAGATTCACCAACGATAATAATTAATTCATCTTTTAACCGACATGAACTCTCTGCCTTATTTAACCTGGTTTTTAATCAAGTTGATGAAAAATTCAAAGCTTCTGCTCCACAGAATCTTAAATACTGATATATTAATTAAGTTAAACGTAAAAAACACATGGATTCACAAAACACCCAAACCACCTTACCCGAAGGCACCAATGCCGCGGTCACCAGTCTCTTTGCCATTGAGAACCTCATCAAGACTCACATCGCCCACATCGATTCGGTCAAGTTGGAACTCCAAAAGCAATCTGAGATGTTCACCGACATCCTCAATAATGACCCTGCCTTCAAAGAAGCTGCCGATGCCGCTAAAGAAATCAACAAGAAGAAAGCTGAAGCCAAACAAAATATCCTCAAATCTCCCTCAAATGCTTCTTTGAATCAAAAAATCAAAGATATGAAGCAGGAGATGAAAGAGCTCAAAAACGCCCTTAGCAATTACCTTCAACAATACCAAAAGATTGCCGACACGGATCAAATCGAGAGTGAGGATGGAGAAGTCAGACAGATCGTCTACTCGGCTCACCTTGTCAAACTCTCCGGCAAATTCTCCAAGTAGCAAACATACCCCATAGGGTGTATAATAGACAGGTTAAGCCCTGCAGGGGGCCTGCCTGCCGGCAAGGCAGGGTTTTTTAAATGTCAAATCAGTCGTCATCCCCAGCGTAATCGAGGGATCTCGCACTACCAAATCATATGTTAAACATCAGAAATATTGCCGTCATTGCTCACGTTGATCACGGCAAGACCACCCTCATCGACGCTTTCATCAAACAGTCGCATATTTTCCGTGACAATCAGGATGAAATGAATCAAACCACCTTGCTGGACAGTAATGTGCTGGAAAGAGAGCGGGGGATCACTATTTTGGCCAAAAACATCTCGGTAAACTACAAAGGCACCAAGATTAATATTATCGACACCCCTGGCCACTCGGACTTTTCCGGCGAGGTCGAGCGTACTCTTGGTATGGCCGATGGCGCTCTTCTCATCGTCGACGCTCAAGAAGGACCCATGCCCCAAACCCGCTTCGTTCTGAAGAGAGCTTTTGAGCTAAACCTCAAGGTCATCGTAGTCATCAACAAGATTGATAAACCCAATGCCGATATATCCAAAACCATCCATCGGATCGGGAATCTTTTCCTGGAGCTTGCAACTCAAGATGAGCAGCTCGAATACCCCACACTATATTCCGTCAGTCGTACCGGCAAAGTCTTCGCTACTCCACCGGTTGATTTTAACCAAGAAGGCAGTGTCGTCCCCTTGCTCGACGAAATCGTCAAATATATTCCGGCTCCAACAAACAGCCAAGAAGGCAGTTTCAAGATGCTCGCCTCCTCATTGGACTACGACTCACATCTTGGACGTATTGTCATCGGAAAGATATTCCGTGGAACCGTTAAACCCGGTCAAAAGGTCATCATCATCGGCGATACCGTCAAATCAGGACAGATTGACAAGGTATTTCTTTCAAACGGGCTGAGTAGAGAAGAAGTCAAGGAAGCTTACGCAGGTGACATTGTCGCTATTACCGGGATTCAAGAAATTAAAATTGGCCAAACCATCTCCACTCAGGGTGACACAGAGTCTTTAGCCTCCGCCAAAATCACAGAACCAACGCTCCACGTTACCGTCGGACCCAATACTTCACCACTTTCCGGTAGAGAAGGGGAGTTCACCACTGCCCGCCAAATCGAAGAGAGACTTGCTCGAGAACTGGAAACAAACCTCTCTCTCAAACTTCGGAAATTGGTAAACGGTAAATACGAAGTCTCCGGCAAAGGCGAGCTTCATTTATCTGTTTTACTTGAGACACTCCGCCGTGAAGGCTATGAGGTCGAGGTGGGCAAGCCGGAAGTTATTTACAAAGAAGTCAATGGTAAGAAATGTGAACCTTTTGAAGAAGTGAATATTGTAGTTCCCAATGAATATCTCGGAACTATTTCCCAGGAAATCGGTAAACGTTTCGGACACTTGATCCGCATGGAGCCGGTTACCGATCAGGAGACCGAATTCGTCTATCGCATGCCGACCCGAGCTATTCTCGGTTTGAGGTCTCTGCTTTTGACCGCCACCAAAGGGACTGTAATTTTTAACAGCCAATTTATCGATTTCGAACCAGTTGGTCCAAACCTGCCCAAGATGCGCAGGGGTGTCCTTATAGCCACAAACTCGGGCGAAGCCCTGTCCTATGGCCTTCAGGCGGCCCAAGAACGTGGTGTTACCTTCGTCGAACCGGGTGACAACCTCTATGAGGGTCAAATCGTCGGTATGAACGCCAAAGCCGAAGACATTGAGATAAACGCCTGTAAAGGCAAACAGCTGACCAATATGCGCTCAAAATCGTCGGACGGCGTCATTCAGCTTGTTCCGGCTATCAAGTACTCTCTGGAGCAGTGTCTTGATTTTCTTGAATCCGATGAGCTCTTGGAAATCACGCCTAAGAACTTGAGACTTCGCAAAAAATACCTGACCACCGTCGAACGTCGCCGCCACAGAGAAGAGCTCAAAAACACCTACTAATATCGGATTTGTCATTGTACCCAGACGGCAAACCGTCCGCCTCACTTTGCCAATGTGCTGATTTCTGTGTTATACTACAAAGTGTACTATCAACACTTTGTACCTTAAAAGGAGAACTATGAAAATACTAAACCTTGATCAAGCAAAATGGATCACCAAGTTGGCTGTTACCAAATTGGCTAATTACCTCGAAGAGAACCAAATCCATCATGTTGTACTCGGTATTTCCGGTGGACTCGACTCCGCTGTCATGGCCGCCATTGGGCTTAGATCGATAAAATTGCTGAAGACTCAAGGCTACGAATGCGGTTACACTTTTGATTTCATCGGCGTCGAAAGCAGTCCAAGCGACTTAAAAAAAGCCCGAATTTTGGCCCAAGAGTTGGGTTTTGAATTAAATGAGTACGACTACACAGAATGGTATCGACAGTCCCCAATTCGTCAGGCCAAACACCAATCCTCACCCAGACTTCGTGTGGCCAACGGAAATCTCAAATGCCGCATTCGCTTGCTCCATCTTTATGACCGTGCCCAGCTTTTTGGAGGTATTGTTCTTGATACCGACGACCTGTCCGAACTCCTCATGGGTTTCTGGACCAAACACGGTGATGTGGGGGACGTCAAGGTGCTACAGTATTTAACCAAAGAAGAAGTCCGTGATCTTGGTGAGGTTTTGGGGGTTCCGGCTGTGATTTTGGAATCTGCTCCCGGCGACGGTCTCGGTGTCACCGATACCAACCAAGCCAAAGATCAGCTCAAGATGGATTACTTGAAAACCGACTATGTCATGAGCTGTCTGATAGGATGCGGTCTAGACTACAATGGCGACATGTCACAGCTATCGAAACCGATGATCATTGCCGCTATCAATCAAATTGCCCTGGAAATCAACGAGCCGGTCGAAAATCTCTTCCATGTAGCCAGGCAGTCACTAAGAACCGCTTACAAACGTAAGTATGGTGACGACGTGGCCATCCTTCTTGAAGATCGTCATGAGATGGGGCTTCCAGAATTGGGAGAGCTCGCTTTCAATGAAGTCTACCTCCAGGCTATCAACGATTCCGTCTAAACAATATCTCAAAACCACCCTTCGGGGTGGTTTTTTTAGGTGACTCGGGGCGCCTGCCTGCCGGCAGGCAGGGACTCCTCTCGGTCACCACCTGCTGGTGGTGCCTCAAGACCTGTCTCGCCAAGATCGTTACGAGCTTGGCTCCGACATCCGAGTTCGCCCTATTCAAACGAAAAAAGCTGGACTAGCCAACTTTTTTCGTTTGTGACTCGGGGCGGACTCGGACCGCCGACCTACTGCTTAGAAGGCAGTCGCTCTATCCAGCTGAGCTACCGAGTCATGTGTGCCGGGAGAGGGGGTCGAACCCTCATGGGATTGCTCCCACAAGTTTTTAAGACTTGTGTGTATACCATTCCACCATCCCGGCACGCACGTCTATTTTAACTCAAAAATCAACAAATAATGGTACACTGACTTATGAAATTCAGCCTTCGGCTTCTATATCTATACTTATTTTCCTTTGTTGGTTTACTGATTACTGTCATCGGTAGTATCCAAATTATCGATCTTGGTCTCAAAACCTACCTGTTTAAAGTCTCTGATTACTCATATTACTCAGATGCGGTCATTGCTCCAGACGGAAAACAGTCCCCAAGCATTTCCGTTGAGGAGCAAAAACGTCGGAATGATCTGGAACAATCCAATCAACGAAAGCGCCAACTCTCCTCTTCTCTATCTATGATTATTGTAGGAGCCCCTCTCTATCTTTATCATTGGAAGACCATAAAAAAAGAGGTTCGGTCAGAAGCTTAACCCAACGACTTTCATCAGATCGGAGTACATCAAACTATGTCATTAGTGATAAAATATGCCTAGTTTCAGATAGCCTCGTGGAAAAACCAAAGATGAAATCAAACAATAAACAAGAATATGTCGCAGTTGTCATCGTCAGAAAAGACGGATCTGTCTTAATCCAGCACCGTGACAATCTGCCGGCAATTGCCTCACCGGACACATATGCCATCTGTGGGGGCAAAAAAGAGGCCTCCGATAAAAGTCTTAAGGCGGCCGCCTCCAGAGAGTTATTTGAAGAAACCGGATATGCTGTCAAAACCCAAGAGTTGCACCTTCTGCAGAAGGACGAGTTTGATACACCAACCGGAAGAGTCGTTAGAAATTTTTACTGGACCTATTACGACGAATCTCAACCAATAAAATGCCTCGAGGGACAATCGATCGAATTCTATGAAATAGATAAGATTTCGGCTCTAAACTTTTGTGATCCATACCATAAAGAATACCTTGAAGAAGCTCATACTCGGGCTTGTCAGCGACGATAGTTGGCTCAACACCGGAAAAAAATCCCCGTCATTTAGACAGGGATCTACGGCTCTGTTTTGCATTAAATAGATAGTTAAACTTCGTTTCGTAAAACTTAAAGTTCCTCGACACCTCATTCAGAATTTTAGGCGTTGGAGTACCACCGCTAAAACCCTGAATTCTCCTTCGGCAAAGTTCCAATGCCATTTTCTTAACTTTGTCATGACACAGACGATGTACCACGACCGCGTCTCCTTTGTACCCCCTTGGATCTGACAATGTTCTGGGAAGATGAAACTCATTTTCCAGCTCATAGATCTTTCCTAACATATAGGAAAACTCTTGCGGTGGGTCGGTTACAAGGTATACATCCCTGGGTGGGTTGGAGGCGGGGGAAAATACCAGATGAAGACCGGTAGTGCTATGTACTTCGCTGAAGTCTAAGCTTGTCAGGGCTTCGCCACAAAAGAAGCAGAGTTTGGCTTCCTCCATCAGCCATTTTACAATGTGCCTGGGATAAGACATATAGCCTCCTATTGTTAAAGATTTTTGATATCATACACCAAAATACCTCAAAAAGCTAGCTATAGGCCTTTTACGTGAGCTGGTCTAGATAAGTTAAAAACAGACTACAAACAGTATCAGAGTGCCGCTAAATATATCAAATATGCTAAAATATTATTATGCCTAAAGAGTATTGTGGATTCAATCCTAAAAACTTTACACCGGATCAGTTCATGAGGCCAGCTACCGGAGTTGTTAGCGAAGAACTAAAATACCTTAGTAACCAACTACGAAACGCCTTGGAGGGCGGTTGGCGAGCCGACAAAGATAGTCTCCAGATCGGTACTGAACTTGAAATTATGTTTTTTAGTCCGGACAGCGATCCCGGTTTAATTTTGAAACAATACGAAAGAATGGAGAAAAGAGACTGGGATCTGGACTGGGAAACCTTTATTCGGAGAACCAGAAACCCAAATTACACTACAGATCATCGGAGGAAAGTTTTAAGGGTTGCGAATTTTGCCAAAGCTTTGCAGAAGAAATATCCGAATGAGTTTTATCCTTGTACCAGAGATTCCAAGCTTATGATCGAATTTCGCACTGCCCCACAAAACTTAGAAGCCCATTACGATAATGTATGTTGGCTCGCAGATTCCATCAGAAAAGTGGCACAAAAGGAGAATTTACTACCTGTCATAAAATCGCAACACATTCATCTCTCCTGTAAAACACATAATCTAAAACTTGGAGAAAAGAGAGCTTATAAATATATTGACAGTGAAAGATTCAAGAATGATTTCATTAACGAAAGTTTCACCAGAATTCTTCCCTTTGTCATGCTTCCTGAAGAGTACGACGGTGACGACGACCATATCGTGGTCCAAAGGAATCATGCTGGGGAACTGAATCACCCCGAGTTCAGACTTCTTTCATCCGAATACGCCAACGACCATATTCTGAATTTAGCTCTATGTCTTAGGTCTCTTTATGCCTCACTAATGAATGAAACTTATGCCACCGATGTAGTACCGGAACCTACATATTTCAAGGCACTGCAAAGAATGCAACACGACGAAGAACTCATTAACTTCTTCGGCGAATCAACCCTATCAAAGCTCTGTAAAATCGTTAAGCAATATCCCGCAGTATCCCGACGCGAAAAGACCATCTCCGAAGTGAAATAAGGTTCTAGAAGCCAATTTGGTACAATCTAAATATGACTAAGAACCCATTTGTCAATGCCCTTAGCGCCGCAGCATATATCATCCTCGGAGTCACAGTTATGAACTTCGCGACACAGCCATTAAAGAATAAGCCAGATACCTTTTTTGCACCGATAGTATTTCTATCGCTTTTGACACTATCCGTTGCCGTCATGGCATTTCTGTTTTTTTATCAACCACTGATGCTTTTTCTCGAGGGTAAAAAGAAGGAAGCGGTCAATTTATTTCTAAAAACTGTTGGTATTTTCGCCACCATCACCATAGTGGCCTTGATTCTTCTTTTTACCGGATTAATATAGAATAGGATCAACTTCTTCATCACATTTTAAATACACGGAGCGGGTGAGGCCTGCCCGCCGG
>Ga0209000_1000764_pt1 | contig 25327 bp, 23 predicted proteins | sample RifGroD2_FD_183998 | JGI IMG/M metagenome (GOLD analysis project Ga0209000, IMG submission 183998) | Groundwater microbial communities from Rifle, Colorado, USA - Groundwater D2 (SPAdes) (version 2) | ecosystem: Environmental > Aquatic > Deep subsurface > Groundwater | place: Rifle, Colorado... | reverse complement strand
TTATATATCATAGGATATTTTACATACTGTTTTAAATCACTCATAGATATATAATCTGTATCTAATCTTCCTAATGAAAAAGAACTATAAGATAATGAATTTAATTCTATTTCATTAGAATTAGATAATGGGGGAGATGTATTAGTATTTATTTCTGTTTGCTGTGTTTGAGGATCTTCTTTTTGTTTTTTTGACAATTAAATCCTCCTTTCTTTATTAATATTATTATAAATATAATGTGTTATTATGAAAATGAAAATACGAAATCATAGTCTGAATCTTGATTTTGCTTTAATAAATCAATTTCTAATAATGAAGCAAAGAAATTTCCGTATGAGCAACTAGTGTAGCGATCCTTTCGGGCAGTTCCTACAGTTTCTAATTTAATATTACCATTTAAAATATGATACTCTAAATTTATAGTTTCATTTATAAGTAATTCCATTTCCAAATAAGGTGCTATAAACCAATTACTTAATTCTACATCATTGCTACCTATATATTCTTTATTATTTTTTGTTAAATATATTTCTGCTTCACTTTCATCAACAAGAAAACTACACATACTTCTTTGTAATTTATCTCTAAAATCTACTGCAACATCACTATTAAATTTAGCATCTGCTAAAACAGGATATATCACAGGTTTTGCATTTAATGATAATGTTTTTTCTTTTAATTCTTCAATTAATTTATTACTTAGTGATTTATGTTCATAAACTGTAAATGCATCATATTCAATGCCTCTTTCTTCATCTTTAGTTACTTCTGCCAATCTTTCAAAAATTGTTATTCCTACATTATGTAAATCAAGAACAATATAATCACCTTCAAAATCATAATATATTTGCTTAATTCTAATTGATTGTAAAGCAGTATGTTCTCCTTGATGAGATTCCATATAAACAAATTCTCTTTTATAGCCTTTTGCAGTAGGAAGTAATCTAATACATGTTATAATAGTATTATCATTTTTTTCACCTTTCCTAGTTGCTACGTCAATAGATACTAATCTAATTTCACCATCTGATTTTTTAATATTATGTGGATTTTTCTTTTTATCTAATAAATCTTTTCTTAAAGGATAAAATGATTTTTTTATAATTCTATTTTTATTAAACATTTGTAATTTAAAATATGAATTACTATTTTCACCAAATGGAATATTTTCATACTCCTCCATAAAAGTTACTTTATCCATTGTAGACTTTTCTCTTAATATTTGCTTTCTTGTTTTAATACCATGTTTAATAGCAATAGGATAATCAAAAGCTATAAACCCAACATTTTCGCCATTTAACATCATTTTAATCATTGTTTTTGTTTCTTCATACCACCACATAGCTTTATGATAAGCAGAAGAAATTAATACTTCTCTTGGTTCTTCAATTAAATGTTGATATATAGGATTTTTTAAATAAGGTGTTTGTCTAGCATAAGCAAAAGGTTTTACAATACTATCATATTTATTTTTGTCCATTATCCGAAATTCTTCTGCGATTGTAAATGTAGAGCGTTCTCCTCGTCCACCTTCATTGCAAGCAACCACTTTTATTGTACTGCCGTTGTGAAGTGTACAAACCCTATTATTATTAGTATTTGCGAAATCTGATATTTCTCTTGCTATATTAGGATGATCAAGTCTAAATCTTGCAACTTTTCCTAATATAATTCCTGCTTGTTTTTGTGTGGATGCGACCACTACAACCTCTGAATTAGGCCAAAGTGTAGCCCTTGCTAATGCAAATAAAGCAATTAACCATGATTTTGCTGCTGCTCTACTAGCAATACTTACAAATGCTTCAGAAATACTCATAAAATATATCCATATTATTTGATACCAGTGAAGTTCTACTTGAAAATAAAACTGGATGAACCTGTGGATATTTCTTCTAAAATATGTATTCCAATCAATTATATTTTCTCTCCATTGTTCTGTTACGTCTTTTTCTTTAATCATTGATTTAGGTGCTTTAAATTGATTACTATGACCTGCATATTTACTAAAATTATTCTCATATTTTTTATATGACCTACCCACTGGCATCAACTACTTCTTCATCTTCTAAATTAACATTAATATTATCGTTAATTTGAAAATCTCTATTTCCAGTAACAAAATTCTTAATAGGACGTAATATATAATTTTTAATATATGGAATAAAACCATCCATATCTTTATATTTTTCTTGTTTATCATGCCATTCAGCAGGTCTAAATTGTTCTATATCCTTAACAAATAATCCCCATGCATCATGTGATTTTCCAGCACTTGCAACATTAGCTTTAGCTGGATCTACACTTGCGGTTTTAAATAATTCTTGTAATTCTTTTACATCTTGTGATACATTTTCATCATTAGCACGTTTGTTTCTAATTATTAATATTTTTATACAAATTTCTTTTAGTAATGTTATTTCTGCTTGATTATCACATTTATGAGTTTTTTGCCAATTTGATAATTCAGATTCTAGAAATATATAATCATCTAATGAAAAACCTCTTCCCCAAAATAAAACTAAATCGTCATCAATTTCTTCTTCAACTTGAGTATTAATAATATTTTCAAATTCACTATCTTTAAATCTAAATGATTCAAAATTTTCATTTTTCTTTCCTGTTGAACCAAGTTTACTTTTGTAATATCCAAATAATTTATTTGCTTTTTTACCTTTTGACATTAAATTTTCTACATGAGATTGTGCTTGTTTTAATGCTTCTTCACTATATCTTACGTCTAAATCTCTGCATGTTAATTTTAAAGCTATATCTATATTATTATGTATTGAAAAATAATTATCGAAAATCTCATTACAATGATCTCTACAAACTGAAAGATAACCATTCTTATCTATATTTGGATTTGTACATTCGTAAAAATAGGATATAGGAAGCATTTTCATACAAATTCTACAATAACCTTCTCCAGATACCGTTTTAACTTCTTTGATATTCTTATTAGTTTTGGTTAATCTTGGCATCTGGCATCATCTCCTTTATTGCATTATTTATTAAAATTTTATATGTGTTTTTATCATCAAATATCCAATAAGGCAATTCTAAAAATAAATATCCTTTAAATATAGCATAATCTTTTTTATATTTATCTTTTCTTTGTTGATATTCTAATTCATATTCTGGTGTTGTATGATATTTATCAGCAAGTTTCTTATGCCATGAATTAACTTCATAATGTTGTTTACCATTAACTTCTATCATCAAATGTTTATCATTTATAATTATTTCATTATCATATCTTAAATTAAATGTCTTTTTTATTGAAACATGTTTTACAATATTTTTAGGATTTAATGTACAATTATTTTCATGTAAAATTTCATACCCTAATTTATTTATATATAATCTAGTATATTCTTGTATAATACTTTCTTCTTTTTCTTGTGTGCATTTAGGACATCTAAAATTTACTAAATTAGATAAAGCAATATCTCTTTTAAAATCTTTATGTTTATCATCAGGACATTTCCAATATATATCTTCATTACTATGTGGTGAATACTCATATGTAGTCTTTTTATTTTTATTACTCCATATATTCACTACTTCAGGATATAATGTTCCTAAAGAATCTAATAAATGGACATTTTTAGTACCACAATATGAACATCTAACTCCCATTGATGTAAATGAATTAACTAATATTTTTGAACTAACATGATAATCTTTCTCTTGACATTTGATATAAACTCTATTTATTGAATTTTTATCAATTTCCCATGGACTAACAGTATTCTTTTCATAATCCCAATACAATTCTAAAGCATTATTTCCATATAAATCTATTAAATATTGTGCAAATGAATTACATTTCTTACATCGTATAATTCCATCACTAAAATTACTAGTAAAATCATTAATTGATTTTAATTCACTCTTATGTAATCCTCTTGGGCATTTTAAATATATTTTTGTTTTACTACCATAACTTATTTCACTTGGTTTGCAATTATTTAATTTATAATCCCAACGATTTAAAACATCATGTTTATTATTCTCAATACACCATTGTTCGAATGATTTACCGTTTTTAAGTCTTGTTAATTTTAATTTATTGGAACTATATATTTTTTTAACACATTTATTACAATAATATTTATTATCTTCATGTTTGTGAGTTAAATAAGTTTGCCAAGGTATATCTAAAATTTTGGCACAATCATTATTATCACATTTTACTTTAACAAAAACATGACTTCCTTCTGGCAAATCTTCAACTTTAACAATTAATTCATCATTTAATTTAGTAAATGGATAACCTTTATTTTGATAATATTTTTTCATTCTACCAGACCAAACAGTTTCTACTTCTTTTGTTATTAACATTTATATACCTCTTTTCTGTGTTATTTATTTCTCTGTGTGTTTTTATATTTAAAATAAAAAAGAAACGAGTCCACACAGAGATAGGGAGCTACCCTATTCAAAACTCGTTTCTTAAAAATAACATTTATAAATTACAATATACAATAAAATTCACTAATAATTAAACTAGTGAATTTAATCTATATTGAAATAATATTTTTTATTCTTCTAATGCTTCTTCCATTAATTCTTTCATAAAACATTTATGATCGTTCCATCCAATATTCTTACCAATACTAAATAATTCATAAAGTAAATTTCTCATCTCGCAACCACAATCACAATCTACATTGTCTAATTTATACGCAAAATATTCTATCATTTTTATCTCTTCAATTTGTTGGTCTGTGAATTCTTCTTTATTGCAAACACATTCATTACAATCTCCACAATCATCATACTCGTAAGGATTTTCTCCACAATCATCACAATTATCTTCATCATTTGCTTCCAAAATAATATCAGCAAACTCATCTAAAATTTCCTTAATACACTCTGGACAACCACCAGTATTCTGAATTTTATTAGCAAAAATATCTAACAATTCATCATAATCTACCTCTTGTTCATTTTCATTACCACATTCTCCACAACAACCTTCACAAATACCTTCACAATATCCATGACAAATATTCATAGTTTCTTGTGATTGTGATTCCAATTCTTCTTTTAAATTTTTATCTTCAATATCTTTTTCTCTGTCTAATTTATAAAAATATAAATCTCCATCAACTTCTTCTTCATTTATCCAATACTTTTCAATCCATTTTCCATTATCAGAATCATATAGACTTTCAGATTTAAATAAATTCATGTATGAAATTTCTCCTTTAATATTTAAAATATATATTAATAAAATATTATATTTACAATCTAAAACAATCTTACAATAATTCCTTTTCCTTAACCAATGTTGCATATTTACTACATTCAATACTTGCATTAGCATTAATTTTTACTACTTCAAGACTATGTTCTATATTTAATTTTCCAATAACTATTTCAATAGCATCTTCAACAGAAATTCCTGAATTTAATAATCCAGTATACATACCACAAACATAACTAGAATCTTTTAATCCTCTCATAAATTCTTCATTGTCTAATTGTATTGTATTTTCTGCTAAGTTTGAAGTATTTATCTCTAATGGTTCAAAGAATAAAATCACATCAGATGATTGAGTAGGGGATGTAGACAATGAATCTGTTTCTGTTTTTATTTTTGAATTAATTTTACATTCTTTTTCTTTCATATTTTTTCTCCTTAAATTAAATAGTCAATTACTTTTAAATCATCTTTCAATGCTTCACTTCCCCAAAAATACCAATCATATTTCATTTTCTTAATTTCTTCTAATCTATCATCAGAAATATTTGTATTTTCAGTGACTATTTCTTTTAATTTATTCCACATTGTTTTAGTTTCTTCCATATCATCAATCATTTCTTGATGTTTACCAAATGTTCCTGAAATAATACTATGAACCATAATTCTAGAATCAGGTAATGCTCTACGTTCACTTCCACATGTTAATATCCAAAATCCACCAGAAAATGCAGTAGTATGAACAGTAGTGATTATATTATATCCATCATTAATCATACTCTTAATTTTAGAGCATAACGCAATTGTTGAATACGCATCACCACCATATGTATCTAAAACTATTTCTATTGGTTCTTTAGTATTATTCTTTTTATCAATTGCCTTAATTCTATCTAACCAATATATTACTTTGAAGATAGAATCTCTGTCTATCTCTTCACAAATATAGATACGACGATCTCTAATTGCAGAATTAATTTTCATTTCTTCTATTACTTTATCATTTGGTATTAAATATTCCATATTTATATTACCTTTCGGTTAATATTTTACCAACTTAACTAAATTTACTTCCTACCACTAACAACCACAATAGGTAATTCCCATTCTTCATCTTTCTCATCATTATCTTCTTCCACAATTTCACCGTCATCATTCACAATATTCTTAATCCCACCACTTTTACACCAACAACTATACTTACTATTCAATTTCTCAATATCATCTGCATCAATCACAAAGCAGCTAAATTCTTTGTTAAACTTTACTATATCTTCAATATCATCTATAATATCACCAATTCTACTTTCTAATACAAATAATACCTTATCTTTTCTATCCCATTTCTTTGTATTAATTCTTATAATAGGAATCCCATTAATATCATCTACAATACTTACATCACCCAAACCTTTTTGAATAAGATTTAAATCACTCATTTTACGATAACTATTAGCAATGCCATCAATGGCAAAATAAGCACTCATATTTATTTTACCTCAATTCACTATTATTTTAATATATTTAATTTATTTAATTTAGCTAAATAAATATTTCAACCAACAAACTACTTATCTAAAAATTCCTTCGCTTTCTCAGTAACAATATTTTCTATTTCTTTAATTACTTTTGCTTTTGTATCAGATACTTTTGCTTCAACATAACTTCTTATCATAGTTTCATCAATAGGAAGTTTCTTACTTTTAAAAATTTCTGCAATAGTATTGACAGCACTTTCTTTTTTCATATAGTTTGACATATCAGAGAATTCTTGATTAATTGCTTTTATTACATTTTCAATAATAGTTTCTTTTAATTTATTTTGTTCTGTGGAAGTTTGAATATTAATTAAATCTTTCTTACTATTAATAAAAGTAACTATTGCTTTACCTATCCAAGCTATAAATGCTGAAATTATAGTAGCTACTACTAATGCTAATTGAGTATAAATATCTTCCATAATAACATCTCTCCTTTATATTATTAATCTATTATCTATTAACTTATTAATCTATTATTTTAATTTTTACTGTACATCAAAACTAACACCCATTTTTCTTAAAATTTGAAATAAATATTCACATAAATCATAGTCTTTAATATCTCTTGATTTTTTGTGTTCAATTGTAAAAATTTCCATTATTAATTTCATAAATGTTAATCTTTGTCCAGTGACAATGTGGAATTTATTTAATTCTTTTGGGTCTAACTCATTAAGTTTTACACCTTTCATTTCTTTAATTTTGATAAATTCTGGTTCAATTTCATTAAAGAATTTATCAATTATTTCAGTTGATATGGTTATGTTCATAATTTATTTTTACCCCTTTGTTTTTATTTATTAAATTTTACTTAATTATAGTATTAATCACATCTGTAATACCTAAATCATCATTAATAATAAAACTCTGATTTTTCTTTTCGGATTGAATATATCCACTATCATTAGACCATCTACTCCAAGAAGATACTGTAGGCAATCTCATAATCTCTAAATATCCTTGTTTTTCATAGATCATAGATTGGTGCAAATGGGCCAATATACAAATTATATGTTCTGATTGACTCCACATATCTTTTGCTTCCGTAGTTATAATCTTCAATGCATCTTTAATTTTCATATCATGAGATAAACATAATAATGTTTTACCTATTCTACAATATTTACGAGGTAGGGGAGAGGAATCAATTTTAATATTATCATCATTCTTATACCAAGCATTTATTGTTTGCATTATTCCAAACATAGTATGTAAATCATGATTAGATGGTACATATTGAACATCAACTGGAGCAATTTCTGACAACATATCAATTCCATTAATAATTAATTGAGTTGCTTTTACTACAGTAGTAAACCATAATGCAGAATTATCTTGTGGTGTTAAACGAGTTGTAGTACCTGATAAATTATCCGCATTTATTGCATCATTGCCTACAACAAATAATACTTTTTCAAATTTTCTATGTTTTACTCTATTGATAATATCGTTTAAAGTATAATAATAAATTTGTTCTGCAATTTCTAAATTATATTCATTGCCAGTTGAATATGTATCAGAAAGTAAACCGTAGTGCAAATCCGCAATCGGAACAACTAAAGTATCACCATTTTGTTCATATTGTTTTGATATGATATCACATTTATTTTTATATTCTGTTTTAATATTAGCAAATAACTTATTAATATCTTCAATATTCCATTTATATTCTGTGACAGGTTTAACAGTAATTTTACTTGAATATAACGTCATGATTCCATCTTTCTTACTATAACTGTTCCATATATTATTTCTAGCAGATACTAACTGAAAAACTTTAGAATCATAACCATGTGATTTTAAAAGAAATTCAACATCTTTTGCATCATTTTCTGACATTTGAATTAATTTTTCACTAGTTTGCGTATTGTCTTTATTTAACTCTATAGTATTTTTGTAGTTTTTAGTTAATTCTGATTCTATGTTTTTATTTTCATCAATATTTTGTATCTGACTATCTATAATACTTTTCTTATGTTCATCAATAGTCATCTGTAATACAGTTAATGCTTTTCTAGCGTGATCTGAAGAAACTTGTTTATTATATAATAATTCATAAATTTCACATCTGTCTAAATCATGTAAATTTTTATTTATTATTAATCTTTCAGCATAATCTAAAAAAGATTCTTCTTTATTTCTTTTAATATCCATTAATTATCCTCCATAATGGAATTATTTAAAATTTCTTCTATATTATCAAAATCATAGTACCAAATTTCTAATAAATTTATATTATTATTCTTCGCATATTCTCTTTTTCTTTTATCATGCTCAACTTGCCTTTCAAAATCTTCATATGATCCATGAAAACCAGGAATATATCTTTCATGTTGTTCTCCTTGATATTCTATAAGTAAATTGTATTTTGACAAATAAAAATCATATGATAAATTACCACCTCTAACACCTATAAGCATTTCAAATTCTTTTTGTGGTTCAAATAATATATTATCATTTATTAATTTTTTACTAATTCTTTTTTCTCCTTTAGATTGATTACATATTGAACAACCTCTTCCTTGATTTCTACCATTTATACTGGCATACCATTCTCTTTTACATTCACTACATTTCCACCAAACATGTTGATTACTAAAAGGAGCAATATCAAAAGGAGTTAAATCACCATTTTTATTATAATTCCATTCTATTGCTAATTCTGGATTTTTGGTTGCTAGACAATTAGATATCCCTATTTGTCTTCCAACACATGCTGAACAACCTTGTCCTGAAATAATATTTCCCCAATTGCTTTTAAAATTTTCTCCACAATCTTCCTTTAAACATTTCCATTTAAGAAGTTTATTACTTCCGTTATATTTATCACTAACCAATTCAAATTGTTTACTATTTAAATTACACCAAAGTTTTATATTTTGAATTGTATATGGATTTGATTTATGAAATTTTTCTGGTATGCAACCTCTGTGTAATACCATCCATGATGAATAAAACATATATCCATCTTTACATGTTAATATTAATGGTTTATTACTACCTTCAAAAACTTTGGTTAATAATATAAAAGTATTATTATTTAATTTTAACCAATTTTTAATATTTTCTATAGTATAAATATTAGATTTATGAAATCTTTCTGGTAAAAATCCATTTAATAAACTATTTAATGATATAAAATATAAATAACCTTCTTTATCGATCAATTTTAATTTAGTTATATTATTTTTATAACTATCACTAAGTAAAATAAATCCTAAATTATAAGTATATTGTTTTGCAAAATCAAGTGAATATTTTTTATTCAATTTTATTATCATCTCCTTTATTTTAATTATCTTATAAAATAAAAAAGATGACAGAGACACATTCCGTCATCAACTCCACACAGAGAAACAGTCTGAAGGAGTAAATTTATATTATCAATCTAAATATCCTGTGCAATATCTGCCAAAGGACTTCTATAAATATTCTTTAATTTTACACAAGAGAAATATTTAGTACCTTTAAATACATCAATAACTCTTTGCATACCATTTTCTCTACAATATCTAATATCTTGTTGTTCCAACATATCTCCTTCAATAATAATCTTACAACCTTCTTTTGCTCTTTGAATAATTGTCCTCATAGTATAAGAATCAGTATTTTGTGCTTCAGTAACATACAAACAATCATTCTCAGATATTTCAATACCTCTAATATCACTAGTAGGAACTATCATTAATTTACCATTATTAATTAATGTTTCTACTAATGTCATATCACCAAATTTACTTGATAATATGCCACCAATACTATTTTGGAGCAATTTCTCTGTTCTACTGCCACTATAAAATCCAAGTTGTTCATTGTTCCTTAATTTAGCAGGATTAAATATGATAATACATTTACCTATTTTACCTATATGTATATTTTGCATTATCCAAGATAGAGATATCATAGTTTTCGCACTTCCTGCCTTACCAAATAGTAAAGTTAAGTCATCATTTATCAAAGAATCCATTGCTAACATTTGATATTCATCTCTTGGTTTAAAATCAGGAAAATAAATTGATTTAAATGCTTTAGGTTTTAATTGCAAAAATCCTTTACCTTCAACATATCTCTGTTTATCAACAACATTACCATTTATATCTCTAATAATCAAAAACTCATTATTTAATAAATCATATTTATTTATAGAATATTGATAATGATTTGCCAATTCTTCATCTTCTGAAATAATAACTTCTTTATATCCATTATATTTTCCATCATTTCCATTTACATCACCATCAAATTTATCACATCTAATACCTAATAATCTACATTTTTGCCTAAATAGCAGATCATTACTCAAACCATAAATTTCAATTCCATTTTCTTTTCCAAATTCTTCATTACTAAAATATAAATTATTAAGAACACCAATAATCTTATTATCCATTGATAATTTATCAAAACTTAAAGGTAAAGTATATTCAAAATTATTTTCTCTAACCACATATTCAATTTTATCTTGATTTGCTTCTATATCTCTACTTGCTTGTCTTGCTTTATATTTTTTACTTTCATCAAATGACATTTTATGATTATCTAATTCGTTTAAGACATATCCACAAATTATAAATTTTACATTAGGATGTTCTTTGTATTTATTGAAAAGTTGAGAGGAGTGGGACATTAGGACGTTTGTATCACAAAAAACTTTAAGTGTTTTTCGTTCATCTTGCATAAAATTCATTCCTTTTCAGAAAATTTTTGTTGCTCACTTGTTATTTAATTTAATTTATTAACTATTAAATAACATCATTCTTCTTATACATTTCTCTATCAATTCTGTCCTTCATGTAATCGGGAACCATTGGTTTTTTCCTTCTTGATTTTTTCTTACCACAAATGGTAGACAAGTCAGGGTACTTTCCCCTTTCCATTTTTAATATTTTTTTAGAGATTAACCATTCTTTTTCTTTTTGACTGATTTGTTTCAATGTTTAAATTAATTCTCCTTTTGTAATTTTTTTTTTGTTTTTTGTTTTTGGTTGTTTGTTATTATTTAATTAAGATTAAAATTAGATAAACAAAGAAGAGAGTAGGATGTTAAATCCAAACTCTCTTCTGCATAAATCAGTTCCTACTTTATCAATACTATTCAATAGTAATAGGTAAGGACTCTCCTTTTATATTCATACATAATAATATTAAAATTATTTTTTAAAACTATTATTAATTAAAGGTTTATAAATGATTTCTATTTATTCTTAATTTTATCATAGTATTTTTTATTATATTCTATTCTATTTTTATTCCATATTTCTCTAGCACAAATCTTACAATATTTATGTAGATTATTAGTACAAATAAAAGGAGATTCACAATTTAAGCAATAAGCAATATTATGTCCTATGTATTTTAAATATTCTAATATAAAATTATCAAAGTTTTTAATAATAATTTCTGGTTCACTAATTTCATCTACAAAATTAACTTCTAATGTGCAAAATATAGTAAATCCAAAAAGTTTTGTTTCATGCAACTGATCTATAAATATATCTTTCCTTGTTTTATTACATGTTATTTTAGAACATATAAATAAATCTTTTAAATTATTAACATAATATCCTTGATTATCTATATTTTCTTTTTTCTTATATTTACTACTTGTATTCTTTGGAATATGTTTATTAATTTTACTTAAAACTAACGCAACAAATGATAATTTCTCTAAATCTAAATCATTTAATTCTTTTATTTTTTCAAGTTCTATTTTAGTTATAGGAATAGGAGGGATAATTACTAAAACATTTTTCTTTTGTACTCCAAAAGTTGTTGCTTTTATAATCATATCTAAATGTAAAACTTCATTATATCCAGTTAAATGTTCCTTGCAAAACTCTTTTAATTTTATTTTTATATCATTTGTTTTTAAATCTTTTTTCTTATTATAATATTTTGCCAATAATTTTAATTCCATTAAATATTTATCTTGTAAAAATCCTTTTTTCAACATATTTTCTGCATATTCTAATTCATTAAATATTATCATATATAACCTCCTGTAAACTATAACTATTCCCTAAATATTTAATATCACTTTTTTCGTCTAAAATAGGTAGATATACTTTTTCTTGTTTATTTTTTAATACATTAACTAAAACATCATTTTCAAATACATCCCATAAAAAATCTTTTTTATCTTTTGGATTTAATTCATACACAATTTCAACAACATAATTAATAATTTCAGCAGTATTTGAACAGAATTTATACGCATCTTTTCTTATTTGATGATAAAACATTTTTAATTCATCATAAGATTCTTTATTAAATTTTCCTTCCTTTTCTTTAGATTTAACTTGTATAGAAGTTTTAGAATGTAATTTCTTTTTTTCACAAAATATTTTATACAAATCTAAAATATTATTGAATATTTCTTCATTTTTTGGTATAGAATCATCTTTAAGAATTTTAACATATTTGCTATAATCAACATTTACTTTTAAAATATCTTTAATATTAAATCCTACAGACTCCATGTAAAGACATAGCTTATTCATCACGCAGGGAGAAGTATTTAAAGGCATATTTTTATAATGAAATTTAAAAAAGTCATTTTCCTGTTTAGTTTTGTTTCTTTTATTTTTTAATTCGTTTAATGTACATTTGAAAGTTAATTTACAATATAATTCTGCTTTTTCCATAAATTTTTTATGTTTGCTTTTATATTTAGGATAAATATATCCTTGGAAATAAGGTTTCTTATGTATTACTATCTTATTTAAAAATTTTTTAATTTTAATTTCTTCTAATGTATCTGCTTTATGTATTAACTCACCTTTATCATTATACTCATCTTTATAATGAATAACTTGATACTTAATCCATTCTTTAGGGAAATCTTCAACTTCAATACCTTTTGCTTTATCAATTGCATTTCCTTGTAGCATTCTAGTTATTTTTAATCTTTCTAAAATTGTATTATGTGTTTTAGATTTTTTATGATACTGTGCTAACATAGCATACATATCAGTTGAATAATTAGTAATTATACCAATATCATTACTAAAACTTAATAAATCTGCTTGAAATAATGCATCATCTGTAATTATAGCAATTGGTGTTGTTTTTTTATCATACGTTATAGGTAACATATCTTTATAGACACCTCTTAAAAACACTGGGCTACTAGTAGTAAATACCAAATCTAGATCGAAATCACTATCAGCATGTCTAATTGTATCTACACCTTTTGTTGGATAAATAATACCACTAGTTTGATATTCATACCATTTATTAACTATTTCATTATCTTGTAAATTCAATATATTATGTTCTGAATAATGAGTTAAAGGACTTCTACATGCATCTACTATATTTATTTTTTTATTATTCCAATAGGCAGAATAATGTTCTCCTTCTTTTAATAATCCAGTGCATTTTTCAGACTCTTCACCAAATATACTCTGACATAAACTATAAGGGTCTGCAATCATCGTTTGATAATTACCTTCAACAAGTATTTTACCTGCGTATGTTTGTTTTATTCTCTTTCTAATACTACTATTTATTCTATTTTGTATGTATGGATCATTTGCTAATTCATTATTAAGCAGAATTGCTTTTACTATAGGATTAATAATATCATCAATATTATTAACTGTTTTTATACCTTTACCTAATAAATAAAGAGCAGTTTTAATAGAATCTCCACCAAGAATATCATTAAACCAATCAATATTAAATTTACATAATTCTTTAATATCATCATCATTCATATCTAATGTTTGAAGATATTGATAATTCGTTAACGCATAATGTTCATCATTTTTAGGTGGAACACGACATATACCCCAAGACAAATTATTGTCCTTGCATTTTTGTGTAAAATCTTCTAAAGATTTATAATTATCCCAAAGTTTAACTTGGCTAGTTGTTAGAAAAATATCATAATTTTTTGCATCTCTTTTTTCTCCCCATGCATCAATAAATTCAGAAGTATGTGAAACATCTTCTATAAAATCATTTACTGGAAATGTTATCAACATTCCTTTTACATATGAATTCCTAATTCCCCAAAATCCAGGAGTATAATCTTCAATATCTAAATCTTTACACCATTGTTCTGAACCATTAATAGTTATTATGCCCTCCCCGTCGTGAGGTTTTAATTCTATAGGATGATTTTCAATTATTTCTACCCATGATTTTCCTTCTTCTTGACGTATAAAATCAACTGTTCTCTTGATATTAATTTTTAAATCTTTAACTACACAAAATCTTAAATCTCTAACTTTAATTGTGTTACTACTATAAAGTCCGAAATAAGCATTAAATTTATTGGGTGACATCTTCTTTTCTTTATCATATCCATTTTCTAATTTTGGTCTAATTTTATTTAAAGTTTCTTCTTCCACAAATAAAACCTTGCTATTGCGTGCATGCCCACTACCACACACAAATCTACGAAACACCTTGTTATTAACCTTTACAGTATCTAAATACATTTTATTATATTGACTTTTAGATTCAATATTAATAGAAATTACTTCAGGAACAAATAAAATATTATCTATTTGCTCCTGAATACTATTTAGTTTTTCAATATTTTCATCAGAAGAAGGTTTAGATTTAATTAACTTTTTCCTTTTTGATAATTTACTTAATTCATCTAAATCTATATTTTTATATTCTCTAATCTGTCTAAGCAATTCACTATCTCCTAAAGCAATTAATTCTTTATTTTTTCTTGCTTGTTCAATAGTTAATTGAATATCATATTTATATTCTTTTAATCTTGTTGATCTTAATCTAAAAACATGAAATTGTTGTTGTTTTACCAAATTAAATTCTCCTTCCTATATAATATTGTAAACATTATATATATTAAACTTATCTAATGTCTCGATAAAATCTTTAATTAACCAAGGTTGTTTCTTACCATCTTGAATGGTAAAATCTACATTTAATTTAATATTTAAAGTTTCATTAAGATATTTTTCTACTAAATATATTATAGGATATAAAGTTTTATATATTTCATTATTAATATTTTCATCTGTAAATTTAATAGGTGAGTATACTTTATCTTTGTATAATTCTGGCAATTCTTTTAAATAATTATATTTTACGTCAGACAAAGTATCTAATATATTATTTAATTTATTTGTTGCATTTACAAAATCATATCTTAATAATGGTTTACTATTTTCAATATTTCTAAAAGATAAATTTATTTCAGAATTACTAAACATTATTGGAAATTCATATTTTACTTCATATCCTCTATTATTAGTTATTTTATAAGAATCATTAGTTTCATACATATAAACATTATTTTCTAAACATAAACTTATTACAATTAATTTACAATTGCCTTTATATTGTTTAAATCCATTATAATAATAATTTTTTTCTATAGGATTTATTTCATGTAAATATTTTCTTGTCCCATGTATAATAAATTCAATGCCTCTATAATCTTTAAAATATAATAAATTACATTTGTCATCTAAAATATAATTATTTTTATACTCAATAATTTTATCTGTATTATTATCAAAAAACTTTGTTATTTTATTAAGAATTAATTTAAAATCATTGCGTTCTTTATTTATTTCTTTTATTAAATGTTTCTGTTTTTCTCTTTCTATTTTTTGTATTCTTATTTTTTCTGAAATTGATTTTTTCTTATATCTTATAATACCTTTATTTATTGCATTTGTAATAAATCTAACTATATCAGATTCGTTATTGTTATCTAATATATCTATCACTAAATTATTATATTTATTATACATATCTTCAATACGATCTTTCCAAATATAAATTGATGCACAACTATCATGCCAATATTCTTTTAATGATATACTGTATAAATAACTATTTTCAATATTATTTTTACTAATACTTAAATATAACCCATCTATATATTTATTTTTATTTTCAATCAAAGAACATAGTCTATTTGCTATATTATAATATGGTGCTAAGTTATTTATTTTTATCATCATATCTTTTATCAATGTAGTAAATTCATCTTTTACATATTTATAAATTTCAAATTGTTTTTCTTTTAAATATGTATTTTTAATTAATATTGCATTATATTTAATATTCTTATATTTTCTACCTAATTTTATTTTTTCCAAAGAAAAATATTTATTATCATTAAATAATTCCGATGCTAATTTTTCAAATAAATCAACTTTATAATTAACATAATCTTCATAAATAGGAGTACACTTTTTATTTGATAATATTTCAAAAATTAAATTCTTATCTTCTGATTCAGAGTAATCAATAAAATCTGTAATACTTTCAATATCTATTTTATCCTTCTTATAATTAATTATCTCTTCCCAAAACCAATCTAATTTTTGAATCCTTTCTTTTAATCTATTACTAATATCATTATTCTTAAATAGATTTTCTTTATGTCTACCAACTGTTTCATAATATAAATCACCTTTCTTAACATTAAAGCACTTACCATCATAAAACAACGCATTAAACACAGGTAATTTATCCTTACTCATTAACTTCTTAATATCAATCTCAACCACAATATTCTTTAACTCTAACCATATGTCTATGTAATCTTTTAACTTCTTCTCATTGCTAAATTTCATTTCAAAATAAATCACATTGCCACATTCAGTTTTAATAGTTACATCTGGTCTATATATTCTATCTCCAACAGTATAAGATTGCTCAACTAATATTTCTTTGCAAACATATTCTCTTTCTTTATCAGATACTACTCTAAATTTATCTCCTGATTCTAAGAATTTATGTTTGAACCACCAGTGGATCATACTTTCACTCGTACACTTACTTGCATCTATATGTGCAAAATGAGCAGTTATTAATTTTGAATTTGTTGCTTTTGGTATTACTTCTGATCCACATAAAGGACAATAATACTTTCCCTTATTATTTTTTACTTCAATCTCATTAATAGTGACAATATCATTATTTGTATTTTTGGCAAACCATAAATTAATGTTGCTATTTAACAATAATATTTTCCTCCTTTTAAATATATATTTTAATTTTATCTATTAGTACAAAAGATATTTCACCCTTGTACTAATCCCAATCCATTCAATTAACTAAAAATCATCTAACAATCCATCATATAATCATTAAACCCCTCATAAACTTCTTCTTTCCCAATCCCATAAACACTCTCACACTTTTGTATAATTCCACCTTGTATCCATTCAAAAACATTTCTACTCTCAAACTTACCGTCAATATAAAATGGTTTGCTACCTTTAAATTCTAACATCATACTAATACTCTCATTTCTAACTCCATGACCTTTAATCAAATAATTATATTGTGGGAAACTAACTTCTAACCACAATTCACATCTTAATTCATCTTTAAAACATCTCATATTGTCATCTATGTATTCTACATACTCTGCCTTAACTTTTATATTTTTAGATGTTTCTATTCCAAAAGTATCTACTGCAAATTTATGTAATTTTTCCTCCATATAGGATTCAATTTCTTCTAAATCATATTCAGATATAATGAAACTTTTATCAATTTTCATATTGATTTCTCCTTTTATATTTTTATTTTTATTTATAATTATACTCTACATAATTCATTTATTTCTTTAACAATTTCTTCTCTTGTCATTTTAACTTTATCAAGCAAATATTCAATTAATGTTCCGTCATCTACTAAATCACCTAAACAATAATCACAGCCTGCTAAACTATAATCACCTTCAGGATCTTCTCCATATTTTTCTAAAAAATCATCTCCGCATTCATCAAATTTTCTACCACAACTACAAATATAATAAGTTCCACAATCACAAAAAGTTTCTCCACAATGATCACATACTAAAAAATCCACACCCATAATATTATTTCTCCTTTTTAATTTGTTTTATTATATTTTTATCCTATCTCCCATTACCAAACCAATTCTTCACAATATCTTCTCTATCCTCTTTATTTTCCATACTAAAATATTTCTTGCATTCCCTACAACAAAACTCATTCCCATTATGGTCTCTAGTTATATTCTTTCTATCACTTTTATCAATATCATCTAAATTCTTTAAACATTTAGCACAATATCCTGTGGTTATGTTTACGTCTATGTATTGTCTTGATTTATTAACACTCAATATATTCTCATTAATCCTTTCATCATTAATTTTATTTTGCATCATCAACAATTTCTACTCCTAACTTTTCTAAATCATCAATATTAAAACAACAGTCAATTTCAATATCAATCCATTCATCCACTAAATTAAACAACACACTCTCTATTTCTTTATCTCCAACATAATAAACAAACAAATGTTTATCATCATAATCTTTTATTAAATTTCCATTATTCTCATATTCAATTTTACAACCATTCATAATTTTTATTTCTATATAATTTCTTGTAGAATAACACAAATTAAATAATGTATTTGATAAATTAATTAATCTAGATTCTCTAATAGGGGAAGGGATGAGTATTTCATAATCTCCATTATCTTTTTCATATATTAACTTACCACTATATGCAATTTTTGATTTTATAATTGGAGCAAAATCTGTTCTTATTTTATCTTTTTGTGATTGTGATGGATGTATTATTTTAGGGATTGATTTATTTGTGTTTTCTGTATTTTGATTACTCATAATAAATTTCCTTCTTTCTAATTTTATTTTTTATTTTTTATTTTGTTTTTCCTTTTGCTTAACTAATTCTAAAAATAATTTCTCATCTTTAATAACCAAATAATTTCTACCTTTTCTCTTTGAATTAAAAACTAAATAATTATCATTTTGTTTTTTAAACATAATATAAAAATCTCCTTAATTAAAATATCATTTTCTCGCTTAAAATCAATCAAATTAGCGATTAAAATCTTCAAACGTAAACTTACACATGAAATTTGGATTTACCTTAAAATAAGTTAAATTTCTACATCTAAAAACATCAATAAACCATTAATATTACTATGTTTATAAGCATTTTTGATATTCAATAAATACAATCTACTCTAAACCATTGTTATTCTTATGTTTATAGCACATTAATGGAATATTAATTTAGTAGGGTAGATGTACGATTTTTTCGTGAAAATTATGTATAATAAAATTATTAAAATTTATATTTACAATCTGTAAAATTATCTTAAAAATTAATCTCCTTTTTATTATTTTTCTTATTGATATTATTATTTCTATTTTTATCTTTCAACATCTTTTTATGTTCCTTTAATTGATCAACTTTCCCTTTAATCATAAATTTTAATTCAGAGTGTAAATCATCAATATGTTTCTCGTTAATTAAATAGCAACATTCTAAATCTCCTTCTTGTAATAAAGTTAAATTTATATTTTTCTTTTCTAATGCTGAAAAAATAATATTGAAACTTTGATTAGAAGGGAAGTAGATAGCAAGATTGTTTTTATCATACCTATATATTTCCGTATGATATTTGCCTTTTAAATATGTATTTTTCTTGTTTGTATGTTTGTCTATTATTGGTGTAAGTGATAGTAGATCTGATTCATAGAATAGAGTATAGATGCCTAAATATTTGTTGATGGGAAGTACACCTCCTTTCTTTATAGATTTTGTTGTTTTGTTATTAATTGATTAAACTATGTAATTAATTTTCCTTCCCTACTATTTGTATTATAGCACAGTAGGGAAGAGTATGTCAACAATTATATTTACAATTTGTTAGATTTGTTTTAAGTATTAATTAATTTATTAAAATACTTATGTCTTAAAATTAAATAATCTTTAATTTTATCATTTAACTCTATTGTAGAGTATGGTCTGGTAATTGCTACATAAATTATATTAATTTCTTCTTCATATTTTTTAATATCAAATTTACTATCTTTTTCTATGTATTTCTTTCTAAAAATATTAGATAGATCAAGAATATCATCTGATATGTAAACAGGCAGGTGATAAGTTGCGCCTTTCGCTCTATGACATGTAGAAAATATAATGTTAGCCTTACTTTTATCTGTAACTGCATTATTCTGAATACCATCAACTATATCTACTATAATAGAACCATATTTATCTACCATTCTAATCAAAGAGAGTAATTCAATATCATTTGTATCTTCTGCATATTCTCTCATACTATAAAAATTCTTAAATTTAGAAAATAACTTATTTTTTGTAGGATGTCCTTTACTGTAAAAATAGCAGTCCCTTAAATTGGAAAAATTATAAGATTTAAAACCACCCTCGAAGAAAAACTTCTTATTTTTATCTTGACTTAATGCATCTGCTATTTCAGCAAAAATATAAGCATTAGTCCTACATAAACAAACATAAGGTTTTGATTTATCAATTTTATCTACAATAGTTTGTTTAGTATTAAATCCTTTCATATTAATATCTTCACCAATAAAATCAGATATAAGTAAATTTGCTATATTAGCAATATTCTGACTAACTCTAAATGAAGTAGTAAGTTTATATTCTTTACCTTCAAACAATGGCATAATATTAACTGAACTACGCCAATTGTAAATACTTTGAAATTTATCCCCTACCAAAACTATACCTTTAACATTTGATGATTTTAATACGTCTAATGTTAATTTAGATAAATCCTGACAATTGTGTACTACTATTCCTGAAGGACTAACGCCACTTTTATTATCATATCTTGATCTTGTAGTTACAAAATTATGATTATCTTTAACTTCAATATCATAAACATCTTCTTTATGTATTTTATTAATAGATTTTATATAATTCCCACCATGATTTAAATATTTATTGTTATATGTATTTACATTATTAGAAATATCAATATATGATTTATATTGCATACTTGGATGCATATGTTTATGTATTAAATTAATGAATTTATCACTGTTTTCTTTATTTGCTCTTAATAAATAATATTTACCTTTAGTAAATCCAATATTGAATTCAATATTATATTTATCTAATAATATATTGCGCATATACTCAGTTTGTTCATAAGTTAGTTGATTAGAATTAATTGTGCAATATCTACCATTATTATAACTTCCATCATCTTGATACCATATTGCTAATCCTATTTCATTTATATCATTCATTAATTCCCATATGTCTTTTTCTAATAAAAATACTTTTGTAGGATTTGATTGACAAATAGATAATTCATGTGTATATCCACTTTCAATTAAATGATAATCCAAACCAAATGCAATAGTTTTTGATTTTAAATATTCTACTTGTTTTATACCTTGAGTAAAATTTAATCTGTGTGTATTAAATTTACTCATTTTAGATAAACTACCATCGCCTAAAAATGAACCTAGTATAATTTGAATTTGATCATTATTAGGTTTGAATTTAGTTTTTTGATTTTCTACACTATCTAAAATTAATGAATCTTTACCAATAACTAAATTTTTTGCTTTTACATATCCTCTTTGAGTTAATACTTTATGATTTTCAGTACATTGTAATTTAGTTAAACCTTCTGTGACAATCTCTAACAATTGTCTATTTTCTGATTTCTTTGCACCTATAATATCTTTGTATTCAAAAGTATCAGTTTTAATATTATAACTTAATGTTTTAGGTAATTCTTTACCTTGAATATACCAATCATATAATTTATTAATAGATATTATTCCTTGATCTGTTTTTACTAATTGAGATTTAGGTAAACACTCATCTACCATTATAATGTCATATTTGTTTTCAAGAGAAGTCTTTGAAAGATGGAACATTTTAAGATAAAAGTCATGCTCTATCTTAATATTATTTTTATATTCCTTTTTTAATTCCCAAAGAATATTACATTTATTTATAATTTTTTCTCTTTCCTCAGTTGTATCACCATTAATATCTCTGAATAAATTAATTTCATTGAATTCATTTTTATCAGACAACATAAAAACTTTCATCATTGCATCAATTTTTGTTGCTAATTCCATTTCTTTATTCCAGTTTAAATTTAAATCTTTAATTACATCAACTATTCCATAATTCAATGTTAATTTATTTTTGTAAAATTTACCAACAAAGCCATATGCCAACCCATGTTGAGTTTTCACCGTAACAAATGGTAGTTTTTTATACATTAGATCAGCGGAGTCCTTCATGCTCTTATTATACACAACATACAATATTTTCTTAAACGGTCTATTCTTAGCATAATAATACAAGGAATGGGACTTACTGGCTCCTGCCAGGGCAGCAATTTTAATACGATCTTCCTCTGCAAATATAATATCCTTCTGTTCCTGTGTTAAATAATAACCTTCCTCAGACATATAATCTGATAACTCAATTTTCACATCATCAAATTTTTTCTCATAATATTCCCTTCTCAAAATATCCAAATCATTTTCATTATAAAAATTAATTTTATCCTTCATCATATAATTAAATTTTAATTCACATCCGTCACCTTTGCCAAAAGGATGGGAGTAAAATTGTTTAATTGCACCAAAATTTCTAGTTAATATCTCTTTACAAACTGGACAAGTATATGTATCTTCTTTAATAGATTCGATAATATCTACTAATTTACCATATTGATTAAATGCTTTATTCATAATTTATAATTATATCTCCTTTTTATTATTATTCTTTTGTGTTATACTCCTATTTAAATTAGATTTAGTTTTATTTGTAAATATTAATCCCTGCCTTTCAACTTCAAATTTTACTTGTTTATTAAAATTATTTTCATCATCATATAAACCAATAAATGTACTACAATAATGTTTTTCTTCTGTTAAATAATTATTATTATATCTAATCAAATTTAAATCATCTTGAAGTATCCTATTATATTTTTGTATTGTTTTTGAATCATTAACTAACTTCTTTAATTTACCTTGTGTCAAATAACCAAATTTCGCTTCATTATTTATCACTCTCATGCAAGCAATAAAATATCTAATCAAATTATTTTTACTAAGGTTAGAACCTTGTAAATTTTTAAATATTTTATCAATATCTATATTTTTAACCATGAAATAATTATCTTCAGGAGGAGGTGTTAACTCTATGTAAAATACTTTATTTTTATTAGTTATACTACTCAATTCAATAGTATTATAATGCAAATCATAATAACTAAGTATAATTTCTTTATTTTCTAGTAAATAGAGGATATTTTTAATGTCATTAACTATTTTCTTATTAGTATTACTATCTATGTACATATAATTACAAAGCATTTCCAAACTACATAAACTAACTGATTGATAATATGTATAGTTTCTATATAATAAGGAAAGAGTGGTTAATTCCTTATTTGATATACTTAAATTATCATACCAACTATTAGGTAATTTAATAAAACTTTCTTTTAAATTGCTATTCATAATTTAATTAACTCCTTAAATATTTAATTTATCATATTTTCCTTTCAATTCTAAAATATCATTCAATGCGTTATTAAATTCTTCTGTTTCAACAAATGAATATTTAACTATCTTAGGATTAGATTCATCATAAAATTTATAATAGTTAAATCCTAAAAATGATAATGCCTCTGCTAAATACTTTTTATAAATTACACGATAATTCATATGTATCAACCATCCTTTAAAATAAATAAAATTTTATGCATCACTGTTTTGGTGTTAAAATCTTAGGTTTTAGAAGAAAGTAACACCATATTGGGGATGCAATACAAAGATATTAACACCAAAATTACATACACATCCGAGTGAATAAATATATAAATAAGAATAAATATTAAAATAATTATAAAGATATATTCCTAATTGCTTTTGCAATTTAAAAAATAAAATTAATTATATTTACAATTTACACAATCAATAAAAATCACCTCCATAAAATTTATAGTTTATTTATCCTTATTATACATAATAAAAATATACTTGTCAAGATAAAAATTATATTTACAATCTACCACACACTTAAAATTTCTCATTTTCCTTCTTAACCACATTATACACTATCACAATTCATATGTCAACACAATTATATTTATATTTGTAAGATTTTTATCTATTAAATTTAACTTAGAAAACATAAAAATACACCACTAATAAATAATGATGTATTAATTATCATCTATTAATCTATCTTACACCAATCTGATAATTATTAATTTTCTTTTTAATATTATCTTCCCTTGCATGACAGTATATGCCAGTTGTGGATATTGATGAATGTCCGAGTTGATTCTGCAATTCTGGTAAAGTAAACACTTCATTTTCTATCATACTAGAAGCATATGAATGTCTACAAGAATGAGGTCTAACTTTATCTTCATCTATACCATAACTATTAAATATATAATTAACTGTATCCTTATTTAACTTCTCACTTCTCTCAGTTAAAAATATATATTGACTACTAGCAAATTTATGTTTTTCTCTAATCTTCAAATAATCCTTTATAACTTTTATTGCAATATCATTTAGATATACTGTTCTTTCTTTATCACATTTTCCAATTAACTTTAATTTTCTATTAACTAAATCTAAATTCCTCAATTTTAAATTTGTTATTTCTTCTCTTCTAATACCTGTATTAGCAATCAGAAAAACAATAGCAATATTTCTTACTCTATGCAAACTATACTTATTATTCACTTTATCTAAGAATTCAGATACTTGTGATTCTGTTACATCAGTAGGATTACCTT
>Ga0209000_1000760_pt1 | contig 25541 bp, 25 predicted proteins | sample RifGroD2_FD_183998 | JGI IMG/M metagenome (GOLD analysis project Ga0209000, IMG submission 183998) | Groundwater microbial communities from Rifle, Colorado, USA - Groundwater D2 (SPAdes) (version 2) | ecosystem: Environmental > Aquatic > Deep subsurface > Groundwater | place: Rifle, Colorado... | reverse complement strand
CTCCACAGCAAGTAATGCCCGAGGAATAATATGGGATGCCTTATTGGGCATTGTGGCAGCTTTAGGAGCATACCTGATTCTCTATGTTATTAATCCTGATTTAACAAAATTGAATATTAGTTTTACCACTGTGGATGTGACAGAAACAGAAGGAACCCCAATGGGACAAGCTGGCATATGTAAACCAGTTGCAACAGGGGATTGTAGTGTTGCCAATCTGTCCTCAACATTTGGTGCAAAGGCAAATGAAGCTTCAAGTATTTGTAATGGAGAAAGTGAAGGAAAGGCAATTCCTAGTGGTGTGGATATATGTGCGGATCGAAATCCTGCATCATGGGGTCTTTTTCAGATAAATATAACGGCGCATCCAGTTGGAGGATTTGATTGCCCAAGTGCTTTTTCTGGTGGAACTTATACAAGTAAAAATCATAACTGTAGAGTTAAAACTGATCCAGCTTCACAAGCTCTTTATCAAAATTGTGTTACAGCAGCCAAAAGTGCCTCCCATAATATTGCAGCAGCCAAAAGTGTTTTTAGCAGTGCGAAAAATAGCTGGAGACCGTGGGGTGCAAACAAGAAATCAAATTGTAATTTTCGTTAAACGTATTTTTTAAAAATAAAAATGAAAAAATTATTTATAATATCAGCAACTTTGTTGTTGGTTGTGCTTATTTTCTTGGGTGTATATAATTTTGCATTCAAGCAAAATAGTGGCGTCGAGTTAAAATCAGCCAATCCTATTGCTTCAGAAGTTTCAAAAGTTATTCTTTCTGAAAATAAGGAAAAAATAACACCGATTAGTGACGGTGCTGTTTTGGGAGCTGTTGTTAATAAAAAAACTGAAAAAATTAGATATTATGAATTAGCGACAGGTTTTGTTTGGGAATCTTCTTCTGATGGAAAAGAAAAACAACAAGTAACAAGCACAAAGGTCGCTGGACTAAAAAATGTTTCTTGGTCTCCAGATAGAAACATGGTTTTAACAATGGCTGAAAAAGAGGAGAAAACTTTTTTTTATTTGTATGATCATGTTTCTAAAAAAAGCACACTCTTGAAGGATGGATTGGATAACGTTGTTTGGGATAATATTGGAACTAAGATTTTTTATAAATATTTTAATGCTGACACCAAGGAAAAAACATTAAATGTTTCAAATCCTGATGGTAGTGATTGGCAAAAAATTGCTGACGTGGCAGATAGAAATCTTTCAATATCCGCTGTTCCTTTGACCTCAACTGTTTCTTTTTGGAATTTTCCGAATGCAAAAGAAGAAACAAAATTGAGAATAGTTGGGGTTACGGGTGGAGAAATAAAAACAATTTTAAGCGATAAATACGGTGCTGATTATTTGTGGTCTCCAAAAGGAGACAAGGCTTTAGTGAGCTCCTTGCAAAACAAGGATTCTAAAAGTGTTATGCTTGGAATTGTGAGTATTGATGGAAAATATCAGGACCTTAATATTCCAACATTCGTTTCGAAATGTGTTTGGGCTGAAGATAACAAGACGCTATATTATGCGCTTCCTGGTGAAATGCCATTTGACGCTGTGATGCCGGATGATTATCAAAATAATAAATTTAATACGAGTGACACGTTCTGGAAAATGGACATAGCTACTGGAGAAAAAGAAAGAATTATTGAAGCTGTTGATATTAAGGAAAAGTATGATTCTTCCTCATTGTTTTTGTCTGCCACAGAGGATGCACTTTATTTTATAAATAAAAGAGATCATAAGTTATATCGCATTTCTCTTTGAAGGTATCACTGATTATTTAAGATGAAAATAAAAAACAAAAAAACAAAATTGATGCTATTATCGATTGCGGTGTTCAGCGCCAGCTTTTTTGCTATTGCTTTTAGTGAAAATGTACGTGCTGTTAATGTCCCAGCCGTACCTTGTTTATGTAAAACATCGCTAGATTCCATGCAAAACAGCGGAACGAAATATTTTGCCTCTGAAGCCGATTGTGATCAATATTGTTCAACTAATTATGGAAAAAATGCAGTGTATGCACTTGGTATAGGTGGTGGAGAATATAAGCCTGTTACAAAAACAAGTGGAACAGTGGTAAACACTGTACATACATGTGTTTGTACCAATGAAGGAATATATAGCAATGCCATCACTGGGACGTTTGCAGTAAACAATGAAAGTAGCTGTATTTCTCAATGCAGAAGCTTTAGTTCAAAAATATATCAGTATGATAATAAGTGGAAAGATCTTCCTGTTGCCTCAGATCAAGTTCAAGCCTCCCCCAAACAATTCAAATATACTCTCCTAGAATCATTCCCTGGCTTTTTTCAAGCAAAATCAGAATTGACAGATCTTCCAACAATGATTCTTGCAATCTATAAGTTTGGAATTTGGACCATTGGAATAGCAGGACTTTTTATGCTAGTAGTTGGAGGCTTTATGTATATGGCTAGTGCAGGAAACACCTCCACAGCAAGTAATGCCCGAGGAATAATATGGGATGCCTTATTGGGCATTGTGGCAGCTTTAGGAGCATACCTGATTCTCTATGTTATTAATCCTGACTTAACAAAATTGAATATTAGTTTTACAAAGGTGGATGTGGAAGAGGTGGAATCAGTACCGGCCGGAGGCTCAATCTTGGCCGAGGGAAGACTCACTGATGTGGTGGCCCGGCAAAATCTTTCTGCAGCAGGCATAAGTGTAAATAAGGCAAATTGTTCAAGCCCGCAAGCCACGAACTGTACAAGTCTGGAAGGAATTCCAGCTATTACAATAAGCAATTTGATTGCACTTAAAAATGCTTGCAAACAATTTAATGCAAGTTGTTCATTTGTTGTTACTGGCGGGACAGAGGCTGGACACAAATCACATGGCTCTGGAAATCCAATGATTGATATCAGAGAAGACGCTGTAGTTACTAGCTTTCTGAAGGATGTTAAAGCGAAAAAGCAATATGCAAATTACGCAATTGGGCAAGTTTGTACTGTTTCACAAAACAATTTAAGCAGCATTTCATATAATCACTCGTATGAAAAAACATGTCAGGATCCTTCATCCGTACCCCACTTTCATTTTTCATTCAGTGGCTAAGCTTTATAATGTTGTTTGTTAAGATAAGTTGTTAAAAAAATACAAATCCAAAACAAAAAAGCTAAATCATTTTTCCAAAAAGGAGTGTCGATCAATCCGTGTAGAATTGTGTAAAGAAAAAAACCAAATAGTGGTGCGGCGAGAGCTGCACTTTTTTTGTTTCTTAATAGTTGCCAGAGTGTGGTAAAAATAAAATATAGCAACAAGAGAAAACCAATCAGACCAAGTAATCCTGCTTGTAGCCAAAAAGCCAAAAAAACATTGTGAGGCTGTGGAATTGCCCATTCTAAATATGGAGGATAGTATTTTTGCATCGCTAAATAAGAAGATTGAAAATTTCCAGGACCAATTCCAATAAAGGGGTTATTTTTAATTAGTTGAATGGAAACTTTCCATATTGTTTCACGTGAAGTAAGAGAAGAACGAGAAGACAAATCCAGCAAAGAAATCATTTTTGGTGAGTTTTTTTGAGAAACAAAAAGCAAAAGACCACAAATAAAGATAAATAAAATAATTGCAAGAATTATTTTTTTAAATGGTTTTACTGTGAGGCTCACAATTATTAATGAGCCAAGTAGTGCGAGCCAGGCAGCATATGAATAAGTATAGTAAAGCGAAATAAGAAGTATTATTAAGAGCATAGCGTGTAAAAATATTTTTTTGAAAGAATGTTTTTGTAAAATAGATATTAGCATAAAATATAATCCAAAAAAAACACCTGGCGTAATATACATTGCTAAATGATTAGGTGACAAATAAAAAGCACTTAGACGACTGTCGTAAGTGGTGATTTCAAAAAGTTTATAAAAAATAGCAATAATACTAACTGCAGTAGTTGAATAAAAAATACTTTTGTATATTTTTTCTATATTCAATGTGAGATCTAATTTTAAATAAAGCATGAAAGAAAAAAGTATAGGAAGAATAAACCATCCTTTTAAAATTCCAAGCCCGACAAGGTGATTATTATTAAAAAATATTGAAAGTAATAATCCAAAAACAATAAGAAAACAACTAAAAATAAATATCATTGGAAGCTCTAAAATTTTTTTTAAAAACAACTTTTTATCATTAACGACAACAAGGATGATTGAAGACAGTGCAAGCAATTCAAGAATATTGGTTGGTATGTTAAAAACATTTATCTTGATTAGATAAAGAGGCATGCAAAAAATTACCAATAAGAAAAAATTATTTAGGGTTAGTAGTTTCTTCATGAGTATGTTTTAAGGTTGATAATGCTAATATTATTAAGAATAAGGGCAGGACATGTAAAGAATATAGGGGATTCTCAACTAATGAATGAGTTGCAAAAATGGTTATGCTTGCAACACCCGCAATAAAAAATTGCTCATTTTTTGATAGATTCCAAAAATTCTTAAATGCAAATAACAATATTCCGATAAAAACAGCGGCAGCAATAAGACCAAGTTCAGCTGCAATATCAAGATATGCATTGTGAGCGTATATTGGTTCGCGATAAGTCGCCTGTGGTTTTATTGCTAATGAATATCCTCCTATTCCAACGCCAAAAGGGTGTTTTTTTATGAGCGCAATGGCTTGTTGCCAATTGGAAAGACGTGCCTGGTTTGATCCTTCTTGTACATCAAAAGATGAGGAAAGTCTGCTGGTCACGGGATTATGTGGAGCAATTATAAATAAACAAACAAAAATTACCGCACCTGCCAATATTTTTTTTGCAGTTTTTATTGAAACCAGCGGAAGAATAATTAATCCTCCAGCTATTAGTGCTAAATATCCTCCTCGTGTAAAAGTTAATATGTCGGCAATAATTAAGGAAATTATTGAAAAAAGAAGCCATTTTTTATGGGAATTGGCTGTCGCCCAAAGTGCTATGGAAAAAGGAATAAGCATTCCTAAATAGTATGACAACATATGTGGATCAGGAAAAATTGCAACTGCTCTCATGTATGTTGTGCCATCACTATTTATTAACCAACTAGGATATGTAAATACTGCAGTGGCAAATGTTTTCCCTAGAAAAAAAGGAGCAATGTGGGTAGATAGAAAAAGTGAGACCCTATCAACTCCAAAAATGAACTGAGAAATAAATTGTATTATTCCAACCAAAGCTAGGATGGTAGCGCCACTAACAAGAAAGAAAAAAGCTTTTTTTTGTTTATGAATATTATTTAAAATAGTCGCAGCCAAAAAGTAAAGAGGTGCTATAGAAAGTGGAAAAAATAATTTTCTCATTGACCAAGAAAGGTTTGGAGAAAAGAAAAGGGAAATACTTGCAAGAATTAGAAATATTCCCAACAGATAAGTTATCCAATTTAGTTTAAACAAAAGAAGCTTATTTTTTGGTGTAATGAATAGCCAAATCAAAAACATTATTGGAATTAATATTCTAATAACAGCTAAATCAATACCGCTGTACGGATTAAGTGCAAATTGAAAAGGTAGAAATGCACAAAAGACTAGCAATGTATAATAAAAAATATTATTTCCATCTAGTAGTAATCTTAGTTGTTTTAATAATTTTGGAATCAACAATGATCGCATAGGTATTTAAACGAGTGTTAATTTTTGTTAAACCATAAAGTTGGCATTCGTAGTAATTTTAAAAAAAATAAAGAGAAAGTCCCGAAATGTTTTTTAAAATAATAATCTTGCGATTGATAATAGTACTTTTTTTGTTGATTTGAGTTTGAGGAGCTTTGTCCTCCTATGTGTAAAACTTGGACAGATGGTAAGGAAATAATTTTTAATTTTTTCTCCAAAACTCTTTTGCAGAGATCAACGTCTTCAAAATACATAAAAAATTTTTCATCAAAACCTAAAAGCTCATTGAAAAGTGATTTTTTTATAATAAACGCAGCGCCACTTGCCCAACTTACTTCAACAGGGGAATCTTGCCCCCATAACCGCTTGCTCTTGATAATGCCAAAATTATTTTTCACAATATCCCATAATGTTATATCGTAGCCCGTGCTCCACGGCTGTATTTTTCCAGAAGAAGTTATGAGATGAGGTGCGGTAATGCCAACGAATGGATCACTCATTGCTACTATCAAATCCATAATGTTTCCAGTAATGATTTCGGTATCTGGATTTAAAAAGAAAAGAAAGTTTCCCTTTGCAGTTGAGGCAGCTTGATTACAAGCTTTAGCAAAACCCTCATTAATTCTATTTTCAATGATGCGCACATTTTCAGTCGGAAAAATACTTGTTATTAAAGAAGAATCATTATTGATAATAAGTATTTCATATGAGACAGTAGTTAAGCTTTTTTGCAACGACTCAATACAGCGAGAAAGATATTGCTCGCTTTTGTAATTGAGAATTATAATAGAAATTTCCATATGCCTTCACGGATTCTTATTTAGATAATTTCTTAAAATCTTTGTATGCCTGAAGCACATTGGTGGCAGAGACATCCTTTTTGATATATATGTTAAAAAGATTTTTCATTTTTCTTAAAATAAGATATGGTGAAAGCCATAATTTCCAAAGAAGAGAACTATGTGTTTGAAAAAAGAGAAGACCAGACAAAACAAGCCAATAATTTTTTGAGCCATTGCTGTTGCTTTGTTCTAAATGTTGAATATGTGCAGAGGGATCAACGAGTAGACCAAAACCGGCCTTTCTTGTGCGCAGAGAAAAATCAGCATCTTCATAATAAAGAAAGAAGCGTTCATCAAAAAGGCCAATTTTTTTAAAAACTTCTTTTTTAATAAGCATTGCGCAACCACTAAGATATTCTGAAAAGTATGGAATAGAGGAATATTTTGTGGTCAAATGTATTGCTCGCATTTTTTCCCATACTATTTTTCCTCCAGCAAACCAAATACTATTGTTGTCGCTGGTTAAAATAAGTGGGCTTATGATGCCGGCGGATGTATTTTTTTCAGCAGTTTTTATTAGGGAGGATAGTGTTGTTTTTTCTAATAGAGTATCATTATTTAAAACAAAAACGTAATCTGCAAATTTTTCCAATGCGAAGCGAATACCAATATTGTTACCTTTCGAAAAACCAATGTTTTCCGAATTTTTAATAAAATGTGAACGCGAAAAATTAAGCTTGGCTTGTTCAAATGATCCATCATCTGAATTATTATCAACAACCACAATTTCGAAATTAGGATAATCAGATTGAAAGACAGAAGTAAGACAATTTAGTAGGGTTGATTTGCCATTAAAATTTAAAATTACAACAAAAATTTTGGGAAAATTTGAATTCATCATAAAAAGGATACTCTTAAAAAGATAGTCTTGTTATTTATAAAAACAGTGCAGCACCTACTGATTACTCACAATGCTCCGCAATTCTTTTATGGTAAGAGTTTTGGTAATCCAAAGCAATAAAATATAAACGAGTGAGCTTTCAAGGGCAAGAACTGGAAAACTATGTGGTTTGAAAGTGAAAAGGAATAATGCCATTATTAATCCTGAAAAAAGGATGCGTAAGAAATTTTGAGATGAAGGCTTGTAGCCAGTATATTTAATAGTAAGAATAAGTCCTATAAAAGCAACTAAAAATTCTGTTAAAGTGGAGATTATGGCTGATGCGGTGTAAGAGTAGGTTGGAATAAAAAGGAGATTAGCTGATACATTAAAAATAGCACAACCAACCAGCATCCAAAGCATTTTTTTCTGATTATTACTTGCAATTAATATGTTGTTAAATAATCCGCCAAAAAAGATGAAGGCAAGTGCAAAAATAAGAATCCTTAGCGTATTGGCAGCCTCAGAAAAGGCTGATCCTCCAATAAGGTTAATTATGCCTTCAGAAAGAAAAAGTGTACCAATGATAATAGGCACAATAATTATGATAAAAACCTTTATTGTTTCATTGGCGAGGTGTGTAAATTGTTTTTTGTCTGAAAAAATATGGCGTGAAAACATTGGAAACATTAAGCCTGTTATCATGGCTGGAAAAAAAGAAACATTCTCAATAACCTTATAGGCAGCGTTATAAATACCAACTTCGGTGTTTGTTTTTAATATTGAAAGCAGGATTGTGTCTATTTTGAAATAAACAAAAATTACAATAGCTGAAAGACCCAGTGGCGCAGATTCTTTTAAAAATTTTTTCCAATAAACAAAATCAAATTGTAATTTTAGTGGTATATATTTTTGCACTAATAGTAGGACAACGGTAAAATTAAAAATCATTGCAACAAGGATGGATAAAATGATAGTGGTAAATCCAAGGTTGTACCGTACTGCAAAAATAATTATTCCAATTTGAATTATTTTTCCAAGAACTTCAGCAGTGGCAACCTTGTCCATGGCAAGATTTTTCTGAAAAACACCATTAAGAACCATATAGGTGGAAGAAAAAACGAAAGAAGCAGCTGCAATAAGAATTCCTACTTTTACATCATGGGAATAAGGTAGGAAAAAAACCAAAATAGGCACTATTAAAAAAACAAAAATAGAAGATGTTAATCGCAGTGCAAAAGCATTGCCAAGAATCTTTTTTTCGTCAGCACCAGCTCTTGAAATTTCTCTAGCTGTGATTGAATATAATCCAAGATCAGCGATACTGCCAAAAAAAGCAAAAAAAGCCAAGACGGTAGAATAATCGCCAAAGCCTTCTTTTCCTAAATAGCGGGTAATAAAACCAATACCTACCAATGCAAGGATGGTAGACAATATTTTTGTGATTGCATTAAAAATCACATTGTAAGCAATTTTTCGTGCTATTGCCATGTTTTAATCAAAAAAGATAAAAAACTAATCTATCATGTTTGCTGGCTTGACAACAATTTTTCTTGATTCACCCTCACCAATACTTTCCGTTTTTATGGCTGAATTTTTTGAGAGCTCCATATGCACTAGTCGACGTTCATATGTTGACATCGGAGGCATTATTACGCCACGTCCCTGACTCAAAGCTTCTTCAGCAAATTGAAGAGCTTGTTGGATAATTGATTGGTTTTTTTGTTTGCGATAATTGTTAATATCAAGAGTAAAACGTATTTTTTCTGGAATATGTTTTCTTACAATAAGTCTTGCAAGATGTTGAAGAGCTTGAAGGTTTATTCCATGTTGTCCTATTAGGAAATTTGAATCTGAATCAGTAACAATATCACAAGTGATGCTATCGTCATTCTCATCCTTGGAAATAGTGACACTGCCAGTAAATCCCATTTTTTGAATCAATTCCTCGATTGTTTGTTGTATAATTGTTGTTTTTTCATCCATATCCGGTAGTAGAAATTCGAATGGGCCTTGCCCAATAGATTTCTAAATATTAAAATTGATTATATATTTTGATTATTGTTATATCTAGAAGTTGTTAATATTTTTTTCGAATATTCACTACCGGACATAATATTATGTAAAATGAAAAATTAGTTTTTTGATTTTTTTTCCATTAATATCTGTTGAATAAGCATAAAAAGTGTTCCTGCTAGCCAATATAGGGAAAGTCCTGCTGGGAATTTTATACCTATAAATAATGTCATAATTGGTCCAAGATATAACATCTGTTTCGTCATTATATTTGCAAAATCGGGATTTTTTTCATCATGCAGTTTATTTAAGACATGACCACTGGAGTCTATTGCGGTACTAGATTTATCCATCAACATCTTTGTTTGAAAATACTGAGCTATTGCTGCTAGTGCTGCAATAATAATACTAGGTTTAGTAAGATCAACCAAAAAAATGAAAAACTGATTTATTTTTCCAGGATCAGAGACAAATGAATAGAGCTGAGATGGATCAGCAACAAGACCATTATTGGAAATGGTTATCAAAACTTGATAAATTGCTATTAAAAAAATAAGTTGGACAATAAGCGGTAGACAACCAGAAAAAGGATTGGTTTTGTGTTCTTTGTAGAGCTCCATTAATTGCTTGGTTTGTTGTTCTTTGTTGTTCTTTGTTTTTTCCTGCAGCTCCTTGATTTTCGGTTGTAATTCTTGCAGCTTCTTTTGGGATTCTATTTGTTTCTTATAGAGTGGTATAAGAATTGTTCTGAGTAATATTGTGATAAGAATGATGGAAACACCAAAATCTCCTCCTGGAACGATATTATAAAAGAAAATAAGAATATTATAAAGTGGCTGGTATACTGTTGTGTGAAAAAAGGATAACATTTTTTTGTTTGTTCTATTTTCCTAAAATGGAAGATAGTTATATAAGTAAATTAGCTTTAGAAAAAATTTTCTTAAACTCATTGATAACAATTGGTAACTCAGTTTTTTGATAAGTTGGTTTGATAAGAATGATTATGTCAAAGCCAGGTTTTATTTTTGAAAGATGATAAGCAATAGCTAATCTCAATATTCTTCTGGCCCGATTCCTGACAACAGCTTTTTTTGAATAATTCTTTCCAACTGGAAAGCCAAATCTTGTTTCCGAGAGTGAATTATTGGCGTATTTAACAGAAAGATCATTATTTCCAACATATGCTCCCTTGGAGAAAACTTTGGCGAAATCTTCGCGTTTTTTTAGTCTATTCTTGATTGGGAGCATATACTTTTAATTCATAAGGGAGCTTCCTGTCCTAATTAAACAGAAAGCTTTTTGCGTCCAGATTGTCTTCGTCTTTTTACTACAGCAGCTCCATTTTTGGTGCTCATGCGTTCAAGAAAGCCATGGCGACTTTTTCTGCGTCCTTTTTTGGGTTGGTAGGTTCGTTTCATAATATATTTTTGGTTAATTATTAATATGAAAGTTTTAGTATTCTTTTGCTCATAGGATAAAAATAATTAATCGGCAGTGCAAACTTGGAATACTATAAACAAGTGTACCAGTACGAGCAAAAAAGTCAACCCAATTATAGTAAAAAAAAGGCGCAACAAAGGTTTAATTTTGATCAAAGAAAGGATATTTACGCAAAAAACATAAAAAACTGTTGACAAGATGGAAGAATAGGGGATATTCTGAACACATAGAGTGTGTTTGTGGATAAAATTGTTTTTACTATGTCAATATTGCAGCTTATTAAAAGGAAAAAAAGACTTGTCCACTTATCCACAGTTTGTGCACAATTAAGATGTTTAATTGCTAGCAGCTTGCAGATTGGCGTGATATAATTTTTTGTACGATAGTAAAAGGATTAAATTGTATTCTTAATGAGAGAAGCAGGCAGCTTTTTGAGTTAGAAGAAAGAGTTTAATAATTCGGGGTTTAATCTAATCTTAAAAGGGGTTAAAAAGAATCTTATTTGAGTTAAGTTCAAATAAAATTCTATTACCGAGTATGAATAATATAGAGCTTTGGCAGGCCGCATTGGGAGAAATAGAGCTTTCTATTTCTAAGGCTAACTTTAGTACTTGGTTTAAAAATACCGCCATTATTTCCAATGAGAATGGAAAGGTTGTTATAGGTGTGCCAAATGGATTTGCAAAAGAATGGCTAGAAAACAAGTACAATACTTATATATTTAGAGCACTTAGAAATTTTCAAAATGATATTAAGGAAATAGGTTGCGTTATTTATAGTAATGATCAAGCGCAAGTTGCTAATGAGGTTAAAAAGATGGACTCTGCCATTTCTGTTTCTGAAAAACAGATTGTGCGGGAAATCTCAGATAAGGAAGTGTTTACTGGTCAGCAAATCTCAAGTGAGCAACGGCAATCGGCAACTGTCCAGGAAAACAATATTAATTCTAGATATACTTTTGAAAATTTTATAATAGGTGAGAATAACGAACTTGCACGCGCAGCTTGCTACGCAGTTTCTCAAAATTTAGGGAAAGTATATAATCCACTTTTTATTTATGGGGGAGTTGGATTGGGAAAAACGCATTTGTTGCAGTCTATTGGTAATGAAGTTTTGTTGCATGATCCCTCTAGGCGAATCAAATACATAACATCAGAGCGTTTTGCCAATGAATTGATAGATTCTATTCGCAATCAAACCGTAAATGATTTTAAGGCAGCTTATCAGGCAATAGATCTCTTGATTATAGATGATGTGCAATTTTTGGCTGGTAAGGAAAAAACACAGATAGAATTTTTTCACATTTTTAATGCCCTGTATCAACTTAATAAGCAAATAGTAATTAGCTCTGATCGTCCTCCAAAAGCTATTGCCACGCTAGAAGACCGTCTTCGTTCGAGATTTGAGGGTGGAATGATAGCTGATATAGGTAAGCCTGATTTGGAAACACGCACAGCTATTTTGAAAACAAAAGCGGCCGAAAAGAATTTCTATCTCGATGAAGAGGCAATAATTTTCATTGCAGAAAATGTGAAAAGCAATATTCGAGAACTAGAAGGAGCTTTAAACAGGATCATTGCTGCTTGTGAATTTAATAATAAACTTCCAACGCTTAAATTTGTTGAGCAAGCACTTTCAGAAATAATTTCTAGTGGTAAAAAGAAAGGCGTTCAACCACAACATGTGATTGAAGCTATTTCACAATATTTCAATATTTCAACGAAGGAATTGATTGAAAAGGGAAGAAAAAAAGAGATTGCTTATGCTAGGCATGTTGCAATGTATTTAATGCGAGGAGAATTGGGCATTTCCTATCCAAGCATTGGAGCGCAATTTGGTGGTCGTGATCACACAACAGCTCTTCATGCTTATGAAAAAATAAATAAAGAAGTTGAAACAGATGAGAAAGTTAGGGAGGACGTTTCAATTTTAAGAGAACGTATCTACGCTGTTTAGTTGTAAATATGCAGGCAATAATGTAAATACTGAGAAGATTTTAATTTAGAATTAAAAACATTGAATATATATGAAACTTACTTGTACGCAGGAAAATTTTAAAAAAGCTATTTATAGCACTGAAAGGGTTGTTGGAAAACAAATAACCTTGCCTATTTTGGAAAACATTCTCCTGGAAACAGAGGGTGGCATGCTTAAAATTTCAGCAACCAACTTGGAGATAGGTGTTTTTTTAAAAATCGGGGCAAAAATAGAGGAAGAGGGAAAAATAACTGTGCCAGCACGTCTTCTTAGCAATTTTGTTAATAATCTCCCATCCGTGAGTACTGTTTCATTGAGTGTTGTAGACCAAACACTCCATATAGAAAGTGGTTCATCAAAAGCACAGATAAAGGGCTTACAGGCTCAGGATTTTCCAATAATTCCAGAAATGGAGGGTGATTTTCTTTTTTCTCTACCAGCGCAAGAGATGAAAGAGGCTATACCTAGACTATCTGTGTGTGTTTCACTTGACAGTACTCGTCCAGAGCTTACAGGGCTCAATGTTGTTTTGGACAAGCTTGAGGTGCGCCTTGCTGCAACGGATAGTTTTCGTCTGGCTGAAGCCGTTGTAACTTTAATTAAGGATAATCCACAAGCATACGATTTGTTTCTGGAAAAAACAACATCAGTTATTGTCCCTCTAAGTACAATTTTGGAAGTTTTGAGAGTTATAAATCCTGAAACTCAGGAAATAAAAATTGCTATCGAAGAAAGTCAAATATTTTTTCAAATAGATAATGTTAGGATAGTTTCAAGGCTTATTAATGGTAAATACCCTCCTTATCAACAGATCATTCCAGAATCCTTTACTACCAGAGTTTTCCTTTCCAAAGAGGATGTTCTTCGAGCTGTAAAAATAGCGGGAATATTTACTCACAGTAAATCGGGTGAAGTAAAATTTACAGTTAATGAAGAAACAAAAGAAGTTCTTGTTCAGTCAAAAGCAGAAGAGGTTGGAGAAAATAAAACAAGCTTAAATGCTGAAATAATTGGTCCTTCGCAAGAGGCCCTATTCAATCCTCGTTATATGGCAGATGGTTTACAGGCCATTTCGACCCCGTACCTGGTTCTTTTGATGAATAGTGGATCATCACCTGCAGTTCTTCGTATGGTACAAGGCGAAAAGAAAGAAGAAATGCTTAATTATACCTATATTATAATGCCGATAAAGAATTAGAATAAATAGAATGAAAACGTTAGGATCTTTTATAAATAAAAAAACACTAAGCAAGGATGTTGTAATTGATCAACAAAGTGTTTTTTACGTTTTTCAACTTGTCATTAAGGATGAATATGGAAGACAAGGAATAGAAAATATTGTGCCAGTATCCTTTAGGGATAGGATAATATTTGTTAAAACTGTTAATTCTATGTGGGGGAGTGAAATATTACTTAGAAAAAAGCAACTTGTAGCCAGGATAAACAGGGAGATTGGTGGTGAGGAGATAGTAGATATAGTGATGACAGCATAAGTTATAATGTTCATAAAGTTATAAAGTTCATAATGTAAGTTGCAGACCCTTGCCAAAAGTAAAGTTGTATGCTAAAAATACTTAAGTAACAATTATTTAAATTTACGAGATTCGGATGTAATTCGGATATAATTCGTATCAAATTAGGATATGCCAATCAAAAAATCTGCCAAAAAATACATGCGAGTGACTGATCGTAAGACTTTACGCAATAAGGTTGTAAAGGGAACTTTCCGTAATGCTATTAAGGAAACAAAGGAAAATGTTGCTGCTGGAAAAGTTAAGGAGGCTCAAGAGTTGCTAAAACGTGCTATTAAAGCTCTTGATAAAGCTGCACAAAAGAAGGTTATCAAAAAAAATACTGCTGCTCGAAAGAAATCAAGATTGAACGCTGCTGTAAAAAAACTTGCACTTAAGAAGTAGACAATTCGAATATTTAAAAATCCCGCTTATGCGGGATTTTTTTTATTGCATTTTTTTGAAAACAATTTTTTATAATGAAACAATAAAAGTGTCGAGGGCAAGGACTGGGTCGACCTTGCCGGTTTTGGCAGAGAAATCGATTTCAGCAAGGTCGCGTAGCATTTGCTTGGTTTTTTGTTCGGACAAATTGCGGATTTGAGAAAGAGATTTTTGTACGACGTAGGGATGAACTCCAGAAGCTTGTGCGATTTGTGGCGCGCTTGTCATTCCTTGCCAATAGAAGTCTCCAATTTTTAATAAAGTACGAATTTGATAAGTATACATTGAAAGAACATAAAAAACATCTTCACCCTTGGTGAGTTGCTCGTGGAAAAGGCTCAAAGCTCGTGTTTTGTTGCCACTAGCAAGAGCTTCAATTGTTTCAAACATCGTGGAATCGACTTTTGATTTTACGAGCAAGACAACATCTGAATCGTTAATTTCACCGAAATTTTTGTAATTAATAAGTTTGATTATTTCGTTGCTAAGGATATTTAAATCACTGCCAGTTGCGGCCAAGAGCATGTTTAAGGCATTTCTTGAAAAAGATATTTCAGTTGATAATATCTTTGCATAATCAAGCGCCCAGTTGGTAAGCGCAATTCCTTCTAGCGGAGCAAATTCCTGTCTTTTGGCAGCTTTAAAAATGAACTTATATAAAGCTCCATTTTTTTTGGGGTTTCCATTTTCATAAAAAGTAACAATGGTGTCCGCATCTTTTTCTAGAGCAGTGTTAGCCTTTATAATAGTCAGGATTCCTTTTTGCGTTTCTGTGGAACCCTTTAGCATGCTATTTTTTAAGATAACTAATCGCTTGGTAGAGAAAAGCCCCTGTGCTGAAAGTGCCGTGGAAAGATCCTCAAATGAAGCACCTTCGCCATAATCAAGAACGCTCAGGTCTGTGCCTGAGCCATTCTTTTCAAGATATTTATTTTTAAGGTCATTGAGTTTTTCCAAGGATCGGAAACTGTCAGCACCGTACAGAAAAATTAACATAATTTTTTTCAATAACCAAGATACAAATTACAAAAAACAAATAAAATTAAATAACCAATTTTCAAATTCAAAACCTTTTAATTTTTGTTTTTTGCGATTTGTTTGGTGTTTGTATCTTGATATTTAGGATTTGCAAGCTTAGCTTGCTGGTGTCCATTTGTGCGCTTGTCCTGGGTCTATGATGTCAACCCAAATTTGTCCAGGAACAAACTTAATTTCTTGTCCTTGTTCATCAAGAAACATGAGCTTGCTTTCAATGGATCGTTTATCTTTTTTCCAAGAACCTTTGTATTGCTGACCATTCATGTAAAAGAAAGCACTTCCAGAATCAGCTTCATCAAACCAAGGATCTCCAATTTGGACATTGACATATTGTTCCCCTACTTTTATTGGTGCAGCATCAGCAATAAGAACAACCACATTTTTTGGGGCAACTCGTTCTTTGGTGTTTCTGTCTGTATCGCTCATGTTTCCCCATGTTCTGAAATATGAGTTGCTTGTTTTATCATAATCATATTCAACATCAAATGGCTTGGCGTAAGCTACTCGTAAATTGCCACCATTTGGACGTTGTTCTATGGAAGCTTCTGCCTGATGTTGATATCCAACAAATTTGTTTTCCATTCGATAGCCAAAGTTTTTTGCACCTTCTAATAAACTGGCAAATTTTGCATAACCAGTGTCAACTCCTCGCATGTTGTCCTCAGCTTCGTGTCGGAAGCAATATTGCCCAGCGGATTTTCCAGCGTCATTGTTGCAATTCATGTCATCCACAACTCCGCTATTGAGAACTTCTTTGAATTGTTCAATGTCTGCTCTACCCCAGTGCACATAAATAGAATCAAAACTTTTTGCAAGATGGACAAAGTCGTGACGTGCGCTTCGCAGAGACCCAACTTCTTCTGGGTTATTGCATCCATAGACGCCCATAAGGCGAGTAATGCTTCCATATACTGCTGACATTTCTATTACCATATCAGCTTGGGAGAGTCCAGCTAGCGGTCTAGCAGAAACATCAGCTGGTTGCATAACAGCAAAAGATCTTTTATTCCAATTTTGACAAGCTAAACCTGAAATCGGGCTAACATTTTCAGGGTTGGCTGGAGTAGTACTTTCTTGAATTCCATTTATTTGAATTTGTTTTACTGTAGTGGTCTTTTTTCCTTTGGTAAAATAAAATATTGCTCCCACGATTATCACTGCCACTGCGACAATGATGCCAATTTGTTTTCTGTTCATAAAGAGTTTTCTTCCTCGTAATTCTCTCCTTGAAAAGGATAGATGTCACGTATTTGTGACAGTAAGGTTTTGTTTTAGTTTATTATTTTTGGCAAGTTGGACAGTAAAAAGTGCTTCGCTGTTCAACCATTTCCTTTGCAATTATTGTATCACATTTGTGGCAATTTTTACCAGCTTTTCCATATACTTTTAATTCATTTTGAAAGCCACCTTTTTCTCCCTTTGCATCTCTATAATCGCTAATAGAAGTCCCTCTCATCTTAATGGCTTTTGTTAATATTTTTAAAATAGAATGGTAAAGAAGTGTAACCTCTTTGTCTCTGAGGCTGGAAAGTTTTCGCAGGGGGTTTAACTTGGCGTCATATGGAATTTCCGAAGCGTAGATATTTCCAATTCCAGCAATAGCAGATTGATTCATTAAAATGCTTTTGATGTTTTTACCTGTCACTCGTGAGTGACGGGTTTTATTTGCATGGTCGTTAATAATTTTTGAAAAAGTTTGTAGAGTAAAGTTTTTTGAAAAAGGATCAACCCCCTTGGTTTTTTCGATTTGAGAAAGTTCTTCTAGGCTTATTAATTCAAGAGTTGCAAATTTTCGTATGTCAGAAAAATTCAAGTTACCATTTTTCTTTAAATAAAAAATGTGATGCAAATGCTTTTGTTGTAAGTTGTTTGCCTGCCTGTTCGGTAGGCAGGTTGTAAGTTGTTTGTTAATCAGGAGTTTTCCCGTCATTTTTAAGTGAATAATAATGGCATGTTTGCTGGTTAATTCAATGACAACATTTTTACTTAATCTTCTAATGTTTTTGATTTTTTTTCCAATCACTTCTTTTTCAAAACTTTTTGACTTGATGGCTTTTTTAAAATCAGTCCAAAAACCGATAATTGTATCACCGGTCAATATTTGCAAATCATTCACAATAGTTTGTACTTCTGGGAGTTCAGGCATAAAATTAACTGACAACGTACTACTAACAACTGACAACAAAAGGGTAATAACGGTTGTTTGTTGTATGTTGTTGGTTGTAAGTTATTTTAAATTTCTCCCCAATTGTCTCCGATATTAACATTAACAATCAGTGGGACACGTAGGGGATGAACATTTTCCATGATTTCTTTAAGTTTTTTGGCTACAATTTCGGCATCATCTGCTTTAACTTCAAGAATAATTTCATCGTGCACTTGTAGAATCATTTGAATATTATTGTCACCTGAAAAAGCTTGAGCAGTTTTGATCATAGCCAATTTTACAATGTCAGCTGCAAGGCCTTGAATAGGCATGTTGATGGCCATTCTTTCTGCTCCAGCAGCAACTTGAAAATTGGGCGAATTTATTTCGTGCAAATTTCGCCTTCTGCCAAGCAGTGTTTCCACATATCCATTGGTGCGCGCAAATTCGCGCGTTTCTTTCATGTAGGAAGCCACACTCGAAAAGTTTTCCATGTAGGCGTTAATGAATTTCTGCGCATCTTTACGAGAGATTCCAGCGGACTGAGAAAAGCCAAAAGAGCTCATGCCGTAAATAATGCCGAAATTTAGAGCTTTGGCGCTGGAACGCATTTTTTCAGTGACTTGAGAATGTGAAACCTTGTTTATCTCAGCGGCGGTAAGTCTATGAATATCATCGCCCCTATGAAACGCTTCAATAAGTTTTTTATCATTGGAAACGTGAGCCACGCAGCGCAAATCAATCTGAGAATAGTCAGCGCTTATCAATTTGTATCCTTCTTTGGCAACAAAAGCTGTGCGAAGGAGTTGTCCAAGTTCTGTTTTAATTGGAATATTTTGCAAATTCGGATCGGTTGAAGAAAGTCGCCCCGTTGCTGCCACTGCTTGGTTGTATGTTGTGTGAATGCGAGAATTTTTGTCGACAAGCTTTGGAATGGCATCTAGATAAGTTGTCTTTAATTTGAAAAGTTCACGGTATTCTTCGATTTTGGAAATTATCTTATGAGAACCCCTAAGTTTTTCAAGCTCCGCTGCTCCCGTGGAAAGTCCCTTTTTGGTTTTTTTAATATCAGCCATTGGAAGATTCAAAGTCCCAAAAAGAATTTCAGAAAGTTGCGATGGGGAATTGATGTTAAATTCTTTGCCAGCAAAATCGTAAATTGCCTTTTCCAAATTTTTTAATGTCCCAGTAATTTTTTCTGAAATACCTTTGAAAATAACAGTATTAAGTTCAATGCCTGTTAATTCCATTTGAGCTAGAATTTTTATTAGTGGCATTTCCATTTGGGAAAAAATTGTTTGCAGTGTTCCATCAGTTTTGGCAGCTTCTTTCTGCTCCGCAGAGATTTCTGAAATTCTTTTTTCCAAAGCAATTTTTAATTTCAAAGAATAATCAGCTTTTTGACAAACAATATTCATGGCAAGTTGTTCATCTTCAGGATTTGCTACCAAGGAAAGCTGTCCTTGTTTCTTTTTTTCAAAAACAATTTCTTCTCCAAGTTCTGAAAAAATCATTTTTTCAAAATCAAGTTTTTCTCCCGGATTTAAAACATAGGCAGCTAGCATGGCATCAAATGAAATTCCCGCCATTACAATTTCCTCAGTAAAAAGCTGCTTGTAAATAGCTTTCAAGTCATAGCCAACTTTTTTTATTTCCGGATTTTCTAAAAGAATTTTTAACTTGGAAAATGAATCACTAGACTTTGGAAAAAAAGTGGCGCGTCCTGTTTTCCAAGAAATTGCAATGCCGACCAATTTATCTTCGCTTGTTTCTGTTGCAATGGAAAGCTCTGGCATCTGCGAAAATTCAGCAATCAATTCATCAGCATTTTTTTCATCTGCGATTGTATATCTAAAATCTTTCACTCCAGCATTTTTGTTCGTAGATTCGTCATTCGTTCGTAGATTCGTATCGGTTGATGGTAGCCTTTTGATTAGGCTATAAAAATTTAATTCAGAAAAAAGTTTCACAATTGTTTCGCGATCAAAATCTTTGAGTACTGATTTTTCCAATTCAAGTGCAATGGGGACGTTGAGTGCAATTGTCGCAAGTTCTTTGCTAAGATAGGCTTGTGCCTTGTCTCGCACCAGCTTATCTTTGACTGCACCTTTAATCTCCTCGATATTTTCATATACACCATCGAGAGTAATATATTTTTGTAACAAAGTAACCGCAGTTTTTTCGCCAATACCCTTAACTCCAGGAATGTTGTCAGATGGATCGCCGCGCAGCGCCTTGTAATCAATAATTTGATCAGGGTTAAGACCATAGCGTGCAAAAACTTTTTCACTGTCATACATCAGCGAATCAGAAAGTCCTCGCCTCATTGTGTACACACTGGTGGTGTCATTAACTAGTTGCAAGGTATCCATATCGCCAGTAACAATGATCGTTTCAATATCCTCTGAATTTTTTCCGCCAGAGGCGGATCCGCCCATGGCGGATATTTGAGTTGCGATTGTGCCAATCATATCGTCAGCTTCAAACCCTGCTACTTCGTATATTGGGATATTAAAAGCTTTCACAACTTCTTTTACCCGTGGAATCTGAGCGTATAATTCATCGTCGCCTTTAACTCGAGTCGCCTTGTATTCCTCAAACTTTTCATGTCTAAAAGTCTTTCCTGCCAAATCGAAAGACGCCACGACATAGTCCGGCTTAAACTCAGCAATCACACTGAGTAGGGTCGAGGCAAAACCATACACCGCATTAACCAACTCTCCCTTCTTAGTTGTAAACGGTGGGAGCGCATGATACGCCCTATGAATAATGGCATTACCGTCGATTAAGATAAGTTTCTTGCCACGTGAAATTCCGACAGAGGAGGACGATTTCACTGGGGTTGGATTAGTATTTTTCATAGTATTTTAGTATATAACTTTAAATAAATAATACAACTAATTCGTAGTTCTTATTAGAGTAACTGAAGAATTAAATTTTTTTAAAAATATCCTCGACGCTCTTTATTTTTTACCTAAAATTTTCCCTCAATCAAAACAATCATAGGAAAATTTTAGAAAAAATAAAGGCTTACTCAATCAAAAAATATTTTTAAAAAATTTATTCTTCAGCAACTTACTTACCACTTTTTTTTAAGCTGCTCCAAAGCAGATTAAATATCGCCCTTTGGGTGTCAGCAACCTGACTGGATTCAATGATAACGCCAACTTGTTCATCAGCAAGTGAAACAATGGCAACCTTATTCTGATAAATGCTGATATCGCTTTTAATTTGAAAACTTTTTCGCGGAATCATGATGATTTCACGAAGTTCTTTTTTATTGTCACTAACGCGTTGTTCAATATATTCATCAGTTGGCACAATCAGCTTCTGATGTATTTTCTTTTCGGCGCGCTTTTGAATATAGACATCAATTTCTTTTTTTGAAAATAATTTATGAATTCCTTCATAGGTGGCAAAACCCAAAACCTCACTGTTTTCTGGCAGGTCCAAAACATCATAAAATACCGAAAGCATCCCTTCTCTGCCTTCATAAAACCTTATTTTTGGCTTTGCTGAGCTCCCAATTGTGAGAAGTGACAGATCGGGAAGCAGATTTTCCAGAATTTCTTTTTGCCTATCAATGATTTTATTGAGTTTTTTTGGCTCTACTCCAACATAAAACTTTCTTTTGCCTGAAATTGTCATTTCCAAAAGGCCTTGTTCAAGCATTTCGCCCAAAAATTCATAAATTGTGCCTCTTTTGAGGCCTGATTTTTGAGCCAATTTGGCTACTGTGGCTGGACCGGTTTCCAAGGAAACCAAATACAGCCGAGCCTCTTTTTGACTCAGTCCAAGTTTTTGCAGTTGGTTTAACTGGTTACTCATAATTTGTATAATATTTTCGACACTTTTTATAAATTAAGTATAGTACACTAAATAACATATGTAAATAGTCTTTATAATAAAGAAAAGTGTCGAACAAAACTTAAAAATATAGTGTCGGGAAAATATTGACAAAGTATGAAAAAGGTGCTAATATAGACCGTTAACATGAGTTAACAAAGAAGTTATTTAACAAATATTCAGAAAAGGGGAAAAGTCATGAGATTTAAAGATTTGAAGCCAGGAGACAGGTTCTTTTTTAATGTCGATTATTCAATTGAAACTGGAGATGATGATTATGGAATCTTTTTTTACACAAAACTAGAAAAACCGGTAATTTGCCAAGAGTCTTTATCTCAAATGCGGAAAGCAGCTTCTAAAAAGAATGAGCTGAATGCTTTGCTGAACTTGGTATGCGATGGTGGAAGACTTAATCCGTACACAGCCATTGATGAAAGCGGTAAACTTTTGTGGGTTATGAATGAAGTCAATGTCTGCAAATTGCATGACTATAAAGCATGAAATTATTCTGGCAAGGAAAATGAATTTGTTTTCCTTGTCTCTCTCATTGAGTCAGTCTCAGCGGCTGATTCATAGGAGAAAAGTTATTTCACAACCACAGAAAAGGAGAGAAAAAATGAAAAAGTTATTTAAAAATTGGCCGGAGATTTGCAAGATTGGACATGTAGATAGATTGTTTATGTTACTTCTTGTCTCGCTGGATCTTTCAGCAATAGAGAAAGAGCCCTCCAGTATTACAGAGTGGAGAGGCCAGGATGAATACGAGAAATCTATGAAAAGAAATGAAAAAAGAAAGTTGGCAAATAAAATTGTAGAAGCTTTCCCAAATTTTTTTTCTGGCGTGTTAATATGCGGACCAGTTCCATTCTCAATGATTTCTGAAAAATTAGAGGAGCTCAATAAAGACGGAAGTTATAAAAACAGGGCTAATAAAATATGTGAAGAATTCGATATCCCATATGTTGAACTTGGTTATATGCAAAATGTAAACGATGCAATAAGAGAGGGATGGGTTGCTGGAATAGTTCCTGAGGAGTGGTTTAATGATGAAAGATTTTTGAATGCTCTAGAAAAAATTAATAAAGATAGTCGCTCCATCAAGGAAATATTTGAATGGCATAATGTTAAACTGGTGCTCATAGATCATTGTCCTGGTGATTCTATTGGATTAATACCGCTAGTTTGTATCGCGCTAGATCTCTAGCAAATAAATAGGTCTTCAAGCAAAACCCAAAGAGCCTGACCAGCTCTTTTTTCTTGACAAAAAACAATGTTAGTACATAATTGTGTTATGTAGGGTTTTGCTTGTTGTAGTTGCCTCGATGTCACAGTCATCCTTTCTGATATGTTCAGGAAAGGAGGTGATGCAAAATGGCAAAACAATACTACATCGTCGATGGCGTTATTTATTTTTCCAAAGCAGAAGCACAAAATGCTAAAGCTGGGAAATAAAAACCCAAACGTCTTCTGATTTTACGACGAAAAATAAAAATCAGACTTGCCGCATCAATGATGCGCCATGAAATAATAAAAGGAGGTTAATATGACCTCGAAAAAAGGACCATGTAACATGAGTCCTTTTTCATTTTTAAAGTATGCTATAATCTTATTTATGAATACAAAAAACTCACATGGATTTTTGCCGGTGTTTGCAGCGTTGACGGGGAATGTTTTTATTATGATCTTAAAGTGGATCGGTTTTTTCATGACAGGCTCTAGTGCGCTTTTTTCTGAAGCAATTCATAGCATTGCCGATGTGGTTAATCAGATTTTATTGATGGTTGGGATTAAAAAATCTCAACGACCATCTGACGAAGACTTTCATTATGGGTATGGTAATGAAAGATTTTTTTGGGCACTGATAAGTGCTTGTAGTATTTTCTTTTTGGGAGCTGGTATTACTTTGTATCATGGTTTGATGGGATTTTTGCATGAAGAAAAAATTCAAATAAGTTCAGTTGCTTTTGTAATACTGGCTATTTCTTTTGTGATTGAGGCAGGAACATTTTCGATTGCCCTAAGAGAGCTTCGATCAAAAAACAAAAAAAGAAAATGGAAAGAAATTTTTGCATATGGCGATCCAACAACAATTGCCGTCCTCTTGGAAGATGCTGTTGCTGTTTTGGGTGTTTCAGTGGCCTTCGTGAGTATTTTTTTGTCAAAGTTAACAGGAAATGCTTATTGGGATTCAATTGGCTCAATAATAATAGGCTTGCTCTTGGGTGGAATGGCTGTTGTTTTGATTGCGATTAATAGGGGATTTTTGATGCGTAAATCAATCCCGGAAGAAATTGAGGAAAGAGTAATTGAAATATTACTAAGCGACCCTGCTATTGAAAAAGTTCTGGATTTTAAATCTGTTGTGATGGATGTTGGTATCTATCATGTGAAATGTGAAGTTGAATTTAACGGTAGCGCTCTGATGCGAAAAATGTATCGCGAAAAAGCTCTCAAAAAAGAATTTGAAGAAATAAAAAATGAATACAATGACTTTTTGAAATTTTGTGTGAACTATGCTGATCGCGTGCCTCGCATGATTGGAACAAGAATTGATGAAGTAGAGAAGAAAATAAAAGATGAAATTCCCCATGTTGGTTATATTGATATTGAAGTCAACTAAAGTTTTTTCAATATTGTTCTCTCCTTATCTAAGGAGAGGTAGAAGTATGGAATTTATTTTATTGACAATGTAATTTTTCTTTCTTTCTCACTAAGCCATTGGAAATTAATCCATAGTGCGTTGGTGGGGATTAGTTTTCTTACTTTTTCTGGCCATTCAATAATGGTGATTGAATTTTCTTTGCCAGCAAAATCCTCAAAGCCAAGTTCAAGCAAGTCCTTGGAAGTAATTCGGTATGCATCGATATGACGAACAACTGACAACCGACAACTGACAACGGACGACTTGGTTTGCGAGCGCATTTTTGTTGTTTGTTGTTTGTTGTTAGTTATTAGTTTGTATTCTTTAATTATAGAAAAGGTGGGACTCGTATATGGCCCTTTTATTTTTAAACCTTTTAATAATCCTTGTGTAAAAGTTGTTTTGCCTGCGCCTAGGTCGCCTGATAGGCAAATTATCTCGCCACCACGAAATTCCTCGGCAAGCAGTATGCCGAGTTTTTTGGTTTGAAGTGAAGATTGTGTGATAAATTCATTAGTCATAGATCATGGAACATAGAACATGGAGCACGAAATACTTAATATAACATAAAACATACAGCATTAAACAAAAAAAGGCAAAAAGAATGGGCAGCCGACGGATGTCGAGCTGCCCTTTTAAAAATGTTATCTCCGATGGCGTTTGTGTCTGCCATCGTTTCCCATATTTCCCCAAGGGTACCAGACTCCATGAGGTTGGCGATAATTTATGGGTGGTGTGTAACAACCAGGGCAGGTTATTACACTTGGTTGTTCCACAAACACAACAGTGCTTGTGGTTGTTGTTATCGGTGGGTTTGGAGTTCCAAATAAGATCGTATTTACAACCCCAAATGTTCCTCCAACAATTCCGCCAGCAAGCCCAACAACTCCGCCGCCAGCTGATCGCCCAGATCCTGTTGCACAACCAGAACAGGCAAACAAAACGACGATTGTTAAAAAGATAAATATTTTTTTCATGATTTTCTCCTTTTGACGCCCGTGCGCCTGGAAGTGTGTATTTTTTGTGCCTTTTTTAACTTAAAGAACTTCAACCGTAATGGGTAATTATACACCCAAAATGGCTTATTGTCAAGCATTTTGTCATAAACCCGAATTCAAACCCCGAAGCCCTTTTTCTGCTATCATATGGAGTTAACCAAATTAACCCATTATGAATATGCCAAAAGGAAAAGAACTGACCTTTTTTGAGAGGGAAAAGATTGAAACG
>Ga0209000_1000759_pt1 | contig 25585 bp, 18 predicted proteins | sample RifGroD2_FD_183998 | JGI IMG/M metagenome (GOLD analysis project Ga0209000, IMG submission 183998) | Groundwater microbial communities from Rifle, Colorado, USA - Groundwater D2 (SPAdes) (version 2) | ecosystem: Environmental > Aquatic > Deep subsurface > Groundwater | place: Rifle, Colorado... | reverse complement strand
AAATTATATTATTATCTAAATCAAGTAAGAAGTTTGTAGTTGCTCCGTCTACTGTTTTAGATATTCTGTTACCTCCCACGTTATACATATTTTGTACTGTCTTGCCTGCTTTTACTGTTTGTATTAGCTGGTTTAGTTTGTCGTAGGTATTCGTAGTTGTATCTGTTCCTTTGCTTTCTGTTAGTTGGTTTCCGTTATTATCATATGTGTATTCTACTGTTTCAGTAGCTACACCATCTACCGTTGTTTCTACTTGTGTCAAACGATTCTGATTGTTATATGTATATGTCTTTACAGTTGTTGTTACTGTGCTTGTAGTAGTCATTTCATTTATTACTGTTTCTGATAGTATTTCGCTTGGTGTGTCATTTATTATTGCGACTGGTTCTTCTGCTTGATTATCTTCTGTTGGGGTTGTTTGTGTTTCTTCTATTACAGGTGTTTCTTCTATTTCTGTTTCTATTGTTGTTATTGGATTTTCCTCAACAGTCGGTGTTGGGTCTTCTACTACTGGTTCTTCCACTATAGGTGTTTCTAGTATATCTTGATTTTCTGTTGTTTCATTTACTATTAGTTCTTGTATTTCTGGCTCTACAGTTATTTCTTGTTGTACTACCATTTGCTCCTGTAATTCTACTGTTTCTACTGTCGTTTCTGTTTTTCTGTTTCCTGATTTGTCATATGTGTATGCTGTTGTTCTGCTACTTGGTTCTGTTATTGTTTTTAGTCTGTTTAGCTCATCATATGTGTAGGTTGTTGTTCCTTTACTTACTCCCCCTATTATTTCTGTTTTGGTTAGTTGGTTGCTGTGGTTGTCATATGTGTATGTGTATTCATCTATTACTACATAGCTTCCGCTTTCTGTTTTGTAGTTGGTTAGTTTTGTTAGTTTATTGTTTGTGTTATATTCGTATGTTGTTTTGTTGCCATTTGGATATACGATGCTTGCTCGGTTTCCGTTGTCGTTGTATGTATATGTCGCTACTACATTTGTTCCGTTTTTTACTGTTTCTAGTCTACCTTTGTTGTCGTATATATTAGTTGTTTCGTTGCCTTTTTGGTCTGTTATTGTTTCTGATACTTTTCCGTTTGTTTCTTGTATGTCGTATTTGTATGTTACTATTACTATGTCTGTTTGTGCTTTTGTTGTTGGTCTGTTTTGTTGGTCATATGTGTATGTTGTTGTTCCGTTTGTGTTTGTTGCTGTGAGTAGGTTTCCGTTATTGTCATATGTATGGTTTATTATTGTTGTTCCTGCTTGTTCTTCTGTCAGTTGTCCGTGAATGTTGTATGTGTAGGTTTCTTCTAGTCCTGCTCCGTCTGTTGTTGTTATTACTTTGTTTTGTGCGTTGTATTCGTATGTGGTTGTTCTTGCTTCTCCGTCTGTTTGTGTTAGTAGGTTGCCATTTGTATCATATGTGTATGTTGTATTTTCGTTTAGTGCATTTGTTACTTTTATTAGCCTGTTTTGTTCATCATAGTTATAGGTTGTGGTGTAGTTTCTTTCATCTTTTTTGATTTTTAGGTTGCTTAGGTCATCATAGGTTTGTACTATTTCTTTTAGTAGTGGGTCTATTGTTTTGGTTTTTCTATTTAGTAGGTTATATGTTGTTGTTTTTGTGTTATCTCGCCAGTCGGTTATGGCTGTTTGGTTTCCGTATGCATCGTACTACACCAACGTTTATTTTCCTATATCTCACAATATATCATAGTATCTCACAGTCCTTTGAACAGTAGGCGGATGTGGGATACTTTTTATTTTTTTGTATCTAGGTGTCCTATATAGTATTTTCCCGTATCTTCCTCGTGGTTATCAAATGGTTATCATGGTCTTAGGTATACGCTTATCATTTAGTTATCAAAATCTGAGTTGATTTCATATTATAAGCACATCTTTACTTCCAACGTCTTATTACGTGATATATTCTTTTGTAGCTCATAAATTATCTTTTTATTTAGTAATTCATTACCTTGTAATTCTTCGATGAATACGTCATTCTCAGAAATAATACCACACTGATGAAACGCTCCTATAACAAGATATTTATCATTATCATCATAAATATATCTCTTCTGTATATCCAATGTCTCAGTATCATATACTTTCCCATTTAATCTAACAAAACCTGATTGCGTGTCGTCCACTGGTACCATTGTTTCCTTATTTATTACCGCAACTCCACTATGTAATTTTCCATTTATTGTATATAGTTCCGACTTTCCTAACTCAATTATTAATATATCATTATATACTGTATCAGTAACGCATCCCCAAACTTTTTTAATATTTATTTCCCTTGAATCAAGAAGAAAATCCCCATTGTCCAACTCAATAAATTCGCTTATAGTATTGTTACCTGTTCCTGTATTAAATTCAAACGGTCTATTAATTTTTGCACTGTTAAGCATTTTAATCAATTCACTTATATACTCTTTATTGTCCGTAAACCCTGCATTATTGTAAAATTCAGGTATAATACACCTTATTATTTTGCTTAATTCATGCATATCATCAAAAACATTTATTTCTTGGACCCTACATCTCATTTCATTAAAGTAACTTTTTATTTCACTTATATTTTGAAATCTATCTTTGGGATTATTACTTAAACATTTATTTACAATGTTATTCAAATATATAGCATCTTTCTCTTTAAATACTTCTTGAAATGCTCTTCCACCTGTACCTCTATTAACTGTATTGAAAACAAACCAATACAAAAGTTGTGCAAACGAATAAATATCTGTTGCAAACGTTACTTCTGTTCCGTTAATTTGCTCTGGTGCTGAAAACTCAAAATTAGCTAATCGATCTCCCTTTTGTGTTATTCTATTAATAGGAAACTTTTCTTTTTCAAAATGAGCGATTCCAAAATCGGAAATAATGTAATTACCATTCTCATCAATCAATATGTTTTCTGGTTTTAAATCTCTATGAACAATATTACATTTTTGAATAGTTTCCAATGACGCACATAATCCATCGTGTAACTTAAGTAAATCCGAAAATTCAATCTTAGCTAACTTTTTACGGTACTCCTTTAGGGACTCCATATACCTTTTCATAAAAATATATGGTATTTCTTTATCTCCAATACTAAGGTTATCGTAATGCAAATTATTTACAACCCCATTTAATTTATCTTTTGTTATATTAATATTAATATACTCTCCTTTAAACCTCTCAATCTTTTTAGTATTGTAATTAATTAGAAACTTAACCGCTATTTCAATATTATTAATTTTTGCTGCGTAGACAATACCATTTCCACCTTGTCCTAATCTCTCCTCAATATTTATATCAACATGTCCAAATAAACAATCAAATCCTTTATTATTTTTAATATAATCAGATAACAATTTTTCATCATTTACAAGTTTTTCTATCTTTTCCTTCATTGCTTTAGCCATATGCCCTCCTATTATCAATTCTAAACTATATTAATTTATCTTGTTTCTTTAAATTTATGGTATCCTATGAAACCAGACTGCATCAAATAAAACATCAGCATTTTGACAAAACCACTCTGTCCAGTTTTCAGGGTTTGGTTCTATGTTTCTATTCCTATTTTCATATTGAAAAAACTTCACTAATACATTTTGTACGCTTCTAAATATATTATCAATATCATCCTCATAAATTTCACTAAAATCCCACCACTTAGATTGGGCAGGATGGGCAGAAAATTTGCATCTCAACAGATATAATCTTTCTAGGTCTTCGCACACTTTATTGTTTACACCCATTTCTTTTTGTAAATCTTTAATCATTATGTTTCTATGTAACGTAGGAATTTTCTTTTTAAATTTTAAATATTGTATAATTATATCTACTGTGTTATCAAGACAGGTTATGGCTTCTTCAAAAAAATTTCTATTTCTTAAGTCAATTGCTCTAACATAATAGTAATTAGCCTTGTTTACCCAAGGATCTAGTGAATTAATTATTTTAAGGTAATGCACTAATCTTACAGTGCGTGTTGTTTCATCTTTTAAACTACTTCTTGTGAATTCTAAATACTCTTCATTTGAAAATGGTAATTGCATTTGTCTCAACTCTCTACCCCTAAAGTCGCATGCCCTACCATATACAATTGCAATAGCCACTATGAGATTAATCTCATAACTTCTATGTATATATTGTTTTGCAAAGTAGAAAAAATCACTAATTTGTTCCGACACAAATCCGTTCTCTGATATATTTCTCCAACCATTATCCCAATTAGGCGATACTGTTCCTACAACTAATTTTTTTTCCTCGTCTTGCTTGCAGTATAGGTTTTCAAAAGAGAGATTTATATTCAAACCTGTTGAGTTTGTGAAATCACGTATTTGAAAATTTCTCTGATTTTCCCTTTCTGGTAGTTCTTGCTCAATAGCTTTTTTGTAAGCTTCCTTAAATAGGGTTATTTCTCCCCTTGTGTTTTCAAATTGACTATAGTAAGATGTCAAATCGTTAATAAACCTGTCATATCCATCTAAGTTATTCTGTTTCATCTGTTTCATCCCCTACAATGTCTATAAAAATGTCTTTCTTAAAATCTTTAAAGCACACTCTAAACCAATCCTGTATATCATCATATAATTCAAAAACAATATTAAAAATTATTTTTCCATTCTTTGCATTTTCGTTTATATCACTTAAATCTCTCTTTTTTGTTATCCCATGAACAATATTATTTCTAATCTTATTAAACTCCATGCACTTAGAAATAAACAGTTGCTTGTTTTCAAATTCCAGTGTAGATTTCAATTCCTTTATGTACGCGCCCATCATTTTATCCTTCTCAATTTTATGTTTATATTCTAGAGGATAAACACTCAACTGAATAAAAAAGCAACAATCCTCTAACAGATGTATAATCATTGATTCTATAATTTGATGGTATATTAATATTGCGGAAATATATCCCTCAAAAGTTTCTGTATTAAAAGTACTATCTGCTATTTCATTTAGAACTTCTAATTGATCAGAGTTTTCTATACACGGCCATTGACTACTATCCATAATCCTTTTTACTATTTCATCCTCCATTTTTCAAACACCTCCAATATTTCGAATAGTAACATTATCCTCATGAATTACTTAAAACATTACAGCACTAAGTGTTCTGTTTGAAAATAGTTTCCCAAAGATATATAAGCTTACTCCAATCTTGATTATCATGATTAGGGTTTCTAAGTTTATCTTCCATTTTTACAATAATTTCACTTTTATTAGTTATCGAACCCTGATACCTCCGCAATCTATCGTTATAATTTGTCCATTGTATTGGATGAAATTCATTGTTTTCCTTAATAATATCTTCTCCAAAAAACAACTCAATACTTACTGCGAAACCGTTGACGTTAGCATTATTTATTCCTGTAGGTCCAATAGTCGGATAATTATCACAGAAATCAAGCGTAGGCAGTTTCATTATTCTTATATTTTTTGATATAGGTATATCTGTAAGGGCTTGTATTTCAACTTCTGCTGCTGTATCATTATCAAAAATAGCAATAATTCTATTATTAATTTTAGCTGCTGAAAATGATTTTAAAAGTTTTGATAGATAAGAAGTTCCTCCATCTGCTCTAAAGTTATCAAAATCAAAGAAAGTAAATAAATATTTGTACTCAGGAAATAAAAATTCCAAACTTTTTGATAACACTTTAATATCGGTTTTCCCCTCAGGAATAATAATTGTAGTATCCTTAAAATTATCATAAAACTCCTGTATTTTAGATTCTTCAATATAGCCACTATAAGTAGCATCCGTTAGATCATATTCAACTATGGAGTCCTCGTTGCAACTGATTAAGCATATATAAATATCAAGTATTTCATCGATTAAATACCCTTCATTTTCATATATCCAATCCCAGAAAAACGGATTTAGATATCGTCCTGTCGATAAGCTAGTTATAATTTTAATTGTTATAGAATTATTATCTATATTTGTATGTTTTTCAAATATATTTGCATCACGAATATCTAAATTAGAAGTTTCCAATATAGCTTTCAAATTTCTAGTATATTCTTCTAATGTCAAATCTCTATAATACTCTTCCTCTAATGTATAATTCTCTTCTTCATCTTCTTCAAAATTTGATAATTGATATTCAAGATTATCAATAAAATATTTTTCTAGCCTACCTAAATTACACCCCAGTATTTCTAATCGGGTCTTAGCCTTTTTAACTGTAGTCCTAAGTAATATCCGTTCAACTTCCTCTCCATCCAAAATCTCCTTATATTTTGTAAATTCTAACGGGGAAAAAAGTTTTAAATGTGATTCACTAAACTTATTTTTTTGATAATAAATATTTATTCCATTTATAGATAAGGAACAATAAGAACCCATATACGCGTCGAGTAGACGCTCGACTTCCACCTCTTTTCACTTAAATTTCTTTTATCTCAGTGAGGTTTCTGTCTATCGCCCCTCACAGAACCCAACGTGCCCTATTAAGGCATTAGGCTCTTCATATAATCCTTACAGTACTACCATATGTTTACATATATCTTTGGCTTTGCTATTGGGAAGTTTTCAAGTAGCATTTTGTATCTTCTTGGATTTATCCATTGTCTTTGACTTCTTCTAGTTAGTGCCTTGTAAAACGATGCTACTATAAACCTATAGAAGTTAAGAAGACTTTGGTAATTTCCTGATATTCCGTAATATGCATAGTGTCCCACTATTTTCTTGTTTATCTTCTTTATTACTTCTGCTGGTTCTCCATGCATATTTTCTTTTATCCATTCTTTTATGTCTGTCTTCTTGATTTTGATTTTCTTACTGCTGCTTCTATGCGTTACTGTGTACTTTCCTGTTCTAGTTTTACCATTTATATGTGTGAATCCAAGAAAGTCAAATGTTTCTGTTTTGCTATTTTCATTATTTTGTTTCGCAAACCTTCCAAACTTTATTATTTTACTCTTTTCTTTTGATAATTCTAGTCCAAATTTATTTAGCCTTTCTTCTAAATCTTTGTAAAACTTCTCGGCTTCTTCTTTATATTGAAAGAAACATATGAAGTCGTCCGCATATCTTATTATACTTACTTCTCCTCTGCATTGTTTCTTTACTGCTATTTCAAACCATTTATCTAGTACGTAGTGTAAATAGATATTTGCCAGTACTGGTGATATTATTCCTCCTTGCGGCGTTCCTTTGTCACTTTCATAATAGTTTAATTCTTCTATTATTCCTGCTTTTAGGAATCTTTTGATATATCTTAGGTAGTTCTTGTCTTCTATATCGTTTTCTAGAAATTTCATTAGCCATTCATGGTCTACATTGTCAAAGAATCCTTTAATATCTGCATCAACTATGTAGCTTGTTTTATTTGTCATTATAGTTTTGTTTACTTCTGTTATTGCTTGATGACAGTTTCTGTTCTTTCTAAATCCATATGAGAAGTCATAAAACTTTCCTTCGTATATCTCATCTAGGATTTTTCTCATTACCCCTTGTACTAACTTATCTTCATACGATGGTATTCCTAATGGTCTAAGTTTATCGCTTCCTGCTTTTGGTATGTATGTTCTTCTAACTGCTTTCGGCTTGTATCCAAATGTTTTCATCCTTTTGATTAGGTTTTCTACATTTTCCTCTAGCTTCTCATCGTATATTTCTTTGTTTATTCCATCTATACCTGTTGCTTTTCCACTTTGTTGATTGTTGTGTTCATTTATTATAGTTTGCTTGTTTATATAATGCATTAGCGTTTGTACTTTCCTGTATTTCTTGGCTTGTACTGCTATTTCTTCGAATTCTTTTGCCATCTTTACTTCACCTCGATGTGTGTTTGATGTTTCGTTCTTAAAACGGTTTATATGTTAGTCCCTTCCCTCTATTATCGTTACTAATTTCATCAGTACTATGAACTAATCCGACTCCTTATATATCTATCTATTACCTTAGATGAAATGCTCCTTGTGTATTAGATTTTCTCTTTTCAGGATATACAAGGTCTCACAGGTATGTCGTGTGTATATGTTCCTTTTACTCGCCATGCTCTAGGACCCCGGTGAAACTCATTTATTCTCGCCTTTAGCGAATAAACGGTATTGCTTGCTGTCGGAGTGACTACATCAGCTTTCACTTAATAATCTAACGAGGCTCAATCACTTCACGCTTTCGCATTACGGCTCGATTAGTTTTCTTGTCTACGCTTAAACCTTATCTCACGATTTCGGCTCCAAGACTAGATACTAGCGATTGGCTAAATCTTACTAGGTTGGGTTTCCACCAACTCTACACACGGCACCGAACTGTCGCACCACTCTCCTTATTATCTTTTTAGTCTCCACATCTGACACAATCAGAAACCATTTATCATATTGTATCTCATAATATCTCATTATCATCTTTGCCCTTGTAACATTTTAACTTTTCACAAAACAATCCTATATTTTTGGGGTTTATCGTCATTCTTGATAACCACTTTTATATTGGTTATCATTTGGTTATCAAATAGGTGATTTTAACTCCGCATACCGAAACTGTTTTATTTTTCCAATCGCTACATCCCTTATTCCGTATGCCTTTCGCATTTTGATATTTTTAAACTCTCACCAATTTCACCACAGTCTCCACATGCATCGTATGTGGAAAGTGTTGTTTTTGTTGTTTTTGAATTATCTACATCTGTTACTGTGATGCTTGTTATTTTTCCATTTGTATCTGTATTTTAGGGAGTCACAGGACTGAAATATTCATTTTTTTAATATTTTAAGCTAATAAGTGAATATTTCAGTCCTAACCCCATTTGTTTTTTATCCTTTCGTTGAAGGATTAATGCTCCTATCACTTAAGTATTGTTTCATATCTTTATAATTATAAGAAAATAGTGTGGTATTTGTAAAACTTCCATATACTTCAAATTTAGGTACATCATATGGGGAAACAGTATTTGATAGACTAGTATCTAGCGTGTGCAAATTATTACAATTATTAATTAACATATTCTTTTTATATTCTTCATACATATTTGGATTAAACTTTTCTCTTGACGTATACCCAAACAAAAATAAATTCATTCATGTTTAAACTCCTTCTGTTTTCTAAAACTTACCTCTATTACTTTTTCTCCATTTGAGTTATTGAAATTTTCAAAGTGATCATGATAATCTGGATCAAATGTTTTATATTTCGATAGAGCAATTAGATATATGCCTAATTCTTCAAGAGCTCTGCTACTTCCAGAAATATCAACTTTTAAGTTGCCATTTTCTACAAAATCTTCAAGTACTTCGTCAAATTTTTCAGCCTCAGAAATATCAATTATTATCTCATCTAGATATTGGGGTGTTTGGACTCCCCCCGCAAATATCCCTTTTTTAATATCTTGCTTTCCTGATAAATATTTTAATTCTATTTCCACTTTTTCTTTATATATTTTTATATTTTTCATAATACCCCCTTGATTATTTTACTTTTTTAAACCACTCAAAAGATTTCTTAATCCATTTGTTTACTCCTGCATTCTTTTTAATTGATTTTGGAAGTTTATCTATATCATCTACTGTATCTAAAAACGTTTTCTTATCACCCACATGAATATGAATATTTCCAGAACTTTTACTTGAAGGTTTCTCTATGTCAATTCTTACCTTTTTACCTTTAATATCTGTTTGATACATTGTTTTCGAGTTACCACCTGTAAAACCTTTAGACATTAGCATTACTGTAACATAACTATCACTTGAATACATTTTATCAAAACTTTGATCTTCAAAATCCCCCACATCAACAGGTTTTCCATTAATATCCCCTAATATAAAATCGAAAACTACAAATTCTGTTGCCTTTTCTATGCCTGATTTAATTGGGTAGTCTTCATCATACCTTGCCTTATTTGCATTTCTTTCGGAATAATCTTGTATTGACTTCTTCTCAAATTTATCTATTATTCCCAACTTATATGCTGCATTTGCATTCTCCCACATCATACTATAAATAGCAATTTCTGATATGACTGTATCTGAGTATTTTTCATCCCCCTCTTTCCAATGTCCAGTTGGATCATAATACATCATTGGCTCATTATTACAGTATGTATATATATTCAAGCTTAGTGGGTCATTTCTATCTCCCTTGTAGCTATCCTCCTGCAAAAACCTCGCCGTACTTGGGTCGTACATCCTCGCATTCAAATAGTATAGTCCTGTCTCATCATCATACTTATACCCACCATACCTATATGGGTTGCTTGTCGTGCCTGTCTGGTCTTTTATATTCCCAAACTCGTCATAGTAGTATGTCGCTTGTATTGTTCCATCGCCATCTACTAGACTTGTTACATCCGCATGTCCGTTATACATATAGTATACCGTATTTGTTCCATTTTGTCTACTTATTGGATTTATTCCGTGGATGTTTCTTGCCGTTTGTTCGTCATCTTCGTCTAGTTCTAAAATTATATTATTATCTAAATCAAGTAAGAAGTTTGTAGTTGCTCCGTCTACTGTTTTAGATATTCTGTTACCTCCCACGTTATACATATTTTGTACTGTCTTGCCTGCTTTTACTGTTTGTATTAGTTGGTTTAGTTTGTCGTAGGTATTCGTAGTCGTATCTGTTCCATTGCTTTCTGTTAGTTGGTTTCCGTTATTATCATATGTGTATTCTACTGTTTCAGTAGCTACTCCATCTATTGTTGTTTCTACTTGTGTCAAACGATTCTGATTGTTATATGTGTAGGTCTTTACAGTTGTTATTGCTGTGCTTGTAGTAGTCATTTCATTTATCACTATTTCTGATAGTATTTCGCTTGGTGTGTCATTTATTATTGCGACTGGTTCTTCTGCTTGATTATCTTCTGTTGGGGTTGTTTGTATTTCTTCATCTACAGGTGTTTCTTCTGTTTCTGTTTCTATTTCTGTTTCTATTGTTGTTATTGGATTTTCCTCAACAGTCGGTGTTGGGTCTTCTACTACTGGTTCTTCCACTATAGGTGTTTCTAGTATATCTTGATTTTCTATTGTTTCGTTTACTATTAGTTCTTGTATTTCTGGCTCTACATTTATTTCTTCTTGTACTACCATTTGCTCCTGTAATTCTACTGTTTCTACTGTCGTTTCTGTTTTTCTGTTTCCTGATTTGTCATATGTGTATGCTGTTGTTCTGCCACTTGGTTCTGTTATTGTTTTTAGTCTGTTTAGCTCATCATATGTGTAGGTTGTTGTTCCTTTACTTACTCCCCCTATTATTTCTGTTTTGGTTAGTTGGTTGCTGTGGTTGTCATATGTGTATGTGTATTCATCTATTACTACATAGCTTCCGCTTTCTGTTTTGTAGTTGGTTAGTTTTGTTAGTTTATTGTTTGTGTTATATTCGTATGTTGTTTTGTTGCCATTTGGATATACGATGCTTGCTCGGTTTCCGTTGTCGTTGTATGTATATGTCGCTATTACATTTGTTCCGTTCTTTACTGTTTCTAGTCTTCCTTTGTTGTCGTATATATTAGTTGTCTCGTTGCCTTTTTGGTCTGTTATTGTTTCTGATACTTTTCCGTTTGTTTCTTGTATGTCGTATTTGTATGTTACTGTTCCTATGTCTGTTTGTGCTTTTGTTGTTGGTCTGTTTTGTTGGTCATATGTGTATGTTGTTGTTCCGTTTGTGTTTGTTGCTGTGAGTATGTTTCCGTTATTGTCATATGTATGGTTGATTGTTGTTGTTCCTGCTTGTTCTTCTGTCAGTTGTCCGTGAATGTTGTATGTGTAGGTGAATTGGTTGCCATTTCTGTCCGTTTTTGTTGCTAGTAGTCCATTTTGGTTGTATGTGTAGGTTTCTTCTAGTCCTGCTCCGTCTGTTGTTGTTATTACTTTGTTTTGTGCGTTGTATTCGTATGTGGTTGTTCTTGCTTCTCCGTCTGTTTGTGTTAGTAAGTTGCCGTTTGTATCATATATGTAGGTTGTGTTTTCGTTTAGTGCATTTGTTACTTTTATTAGCCTGTTTTGTTCATCATAGTTATAGGTTGTGGTGTAGTTTCTTTCGTCTTTTTTGGTTTTTAGGTTGCCTAGGTCATCATAGGTTTGTACTATTTCTTTTAGTAGTGGGTCTATTGTTTTTGTTAGTTTGTTGTTTTTGTTGTATTGATATTGTGTTTTGTTGTTTTGTGCGTCGTATGATTCTATTTGTATGTGGTTTGCGTTGTATTTTAGTTTTTGTATTGTTATATTGTTTGGGTCTATTATTTTGATTTTTCTGTTTAGTGGGTCATAGGTTGTTGTGGTTGTGTTCTCTCGCCAGTCGGTTACTATTGTTTGGTTTCCATTTGCGTCGTATGTGTAGGTTGTTGTTTTTGTTGTTGCTACATTGTCTATATCTGTTACCGTTATGCTTTCTGTTGTCTTTCTGTTTAGTTCGTCGTATGTGATTTGTGTTGTGTTGCCTCTTGGATCTGTTGTGTTTCTTAGGTTTCCATTTAGGTCATATTTGTTTGTTATTATTCTTGTTTCTGTTTGGTCAGTTTTTTGTACTGTTTGTGTTAAGACTTTTCCTGCGTGGTTGTATGTGCTTAGTTTTTCTTGTCCTGCTGTGTCTAGTGTTCGTGCTAGTCTGCCCATGCTGTCGTATTGATTTGTGATTGTGTTTGCTGGTATGCTTGTGTCTGTTGGTGTTGTTATTTTTCTTATTTGGTTTAGATTATTGTATTGATATGTTGTGACGTTGCTATTTGAGTCTGTGCTTGTTAGTTTGTTACCTGCGTAGTCATATGTGGCAGTTGCTTGTGTTACTGCTAGGTCGTTTATTGTTTTTTGGATTGTTTGTTGTTGTAGGTTTCCGTTGTCGTCGTATGTGTAGTTTGTTATTACTCCATTTACATTTGTTTCTTTTGTTTTTCTGCCTAGTGTGTCGTATTCATATTTGTTTAGATATGTTTTTCCGATGTCTCTGTTTACTGGGTCTAGTTCTGTGGCTACTTTGTTGTCTAGTGTGTAGGTGTAGTTTGTTTGGTAGCTTAGTCCATCTGTTTCTTTTGTTTTGTTTCCATTTGCGTCATATTGATAGCTGTTTGTTATTGTTACCCACTGACTTGTTTCTGGGTCTATATATTTATCGTATTTGTATGTTACTCTGTCCATGTTGTCGTATGTGTATTCTGTTCTGTTCATTTGCGTTAATGTTTTTGTTGGATCATAGTTTTTTGCAGTTACTTCTGCTGTTAGCCTTCCTGATAGGTCATAGTAGTTTTTTCTTGTTTCGTTTTTTGCATTTGTTGTTGTTTCTTGAAAGCCTTGTTTTGTGTATGTGTAGGTTGTTGTGTTTCCTTCTGGGTCTGTAGCTGTTACAGGTTTTCCTTCGTGGTTGTATGTTGTTGTGGTTACTATCGTTGCTTGGTTATTTGTTTCGTTTAGTCCTTGATAGCTTGTGCTTGTTCGATTGTTGTTGTTATCGTATGTGTAGGTTTCTGTTACGTTGTCTGGTGTTGTTTGTGTTAGTGTGTTTCCGTTTTTGTCATATGTGTATGTTGTTGTTAGTTCTTGTGTTGTTTCGTCGTTTAGTGCATTGCCCGCTATATCTTTTGCTATTACTTGTTGTGTTTTTGTTACTACTTTATTTAGATGGTTGTGTTCATATGTTGTTGTGTTTTTATCTGTGGCACTTGTGTATGCTTCTTCTTTTGTGATATTGCCGTCTTGGTCATATTCGTATGCTATTTTTTTGCCTGTGTTGTTTTCTACTGTTTTTAATTTTTTGTCAGTATAGTATGTATATGTGGTAGTTATTATATCTTGTGCGTTTGCTTGTGCATATAGCTCTACAGGAGTTTTTCCTGTACTCTCTTCTGTTTTGTTTCCTGCTTTGTCGTAGGTTGTTTTGGTGTATTTGTATTTTGTTGTTCCATCTAATTTTACTGGTGTCCATACTTCTGTGTTTCTGTTTAGTCCATCGTATTTGAGGTATGTCTTGCTTCCTTTTTTGTCTTCTATGTTGTTTATTGTTCCGTTTGTGTTATATATTATTTTTATAGAGCCGTCTGCAAATGTTTGTTGTTTTTCTCTTCCTGCATAATCGTAGATTTTTGTTTCTGTTTTATATATACTTGACGTAAAGTATGTTCTTTCTTCTACCTTTGTAGTTTTGTCTGTTTGTATTGTGTATATGTATTCTTTTAGCTTTTGTCTTGAAGACGTGCTTGTTTCTTTGTAGTATATGTATTTTATTCTGTTTATTGTGTCATATTCATTCTCATATATACTTCCATTTGGTTTTTCTTCTGTTTTTATATTTCCATATATATCGTATGTGTATGTTGTTATGTTGTTTTCTGGGTCTTTTGAGGTTTCTAGTAATCCGTTTGCATAGTATGTATACCTATTACCTACGTCTGCTGAATACGTGTGATTTATTAGGTCGTCATATGATGGGTTGTATTGGTTTGGTGTTATTTCTTTTGTTTTTCTTCCTAATCCATCATATGTTATTCTTGTTGTTTCATTGTTTATGCTTTGGATTGTTTGTTTTTCTAGGTTTCCATTTTTGTTATATGTGTAGGTTGTTATGTTTCCTTTTGGAGTTTGTTGCGATGTTTTTAGACCTACTTGGTCATACACATATGTCGTTGTATTGCTTTTGGGGTCTGTTATCGTTTGTATATTGCCGTAGGCATCATATGTGTAAGTTGTAACGTATCCATTCGGATCTGTTTCTGTTTTGAGTAATGCTTTGAAGTTATATCCTAGTGTTTGTCTTTCTGTTTCTGTATAGTATTCATATGTTGTGATGGCAAAGCTTTCTTCATTTTGTCCTACTATGTATGTGTCTGTTCCGTTTAGTGGTTGTACCTTTTTTAGTAAATTTATTTGTTCTTGATCATAAATGTAGTAGGTTTTATTTCCTATCTCATCTGTTTGTTTTGTTATGTTGTTTTTATTGTCATATTCATACGTTTTGTAACTACTGTCTGGATTTGTTATCTTTGTTATATTGCCTTCGTTGTCTATTTCGTATTCTGTTTTATTGCCATTTCGATCAGTAGTAGATTTTACTTCTCCTAAAATATCTACTCCGTTTGCATCTGTAAAGTATTCGATTTTAGTTTCTTTGTTTTCTGCATCTGTTTTTACATGTGTATTGTATTTGCAGTTATATTGTTCTTTGGTACTATAACCATTTATATCTGTTATAGTTGTAACTCCAAAAATATAGTCATAGGTATATGTAAATTCATTGCCTTTATTGTCATTTACTTTTATAACTCTATGATTGTTTTTCGTATCTGTATGCTTATATGTTATTTCTTCCACGATGTTATTGCTGTTATTGATTATTTTATTTAAATAACCTTCCGCATCATACTCATATGTTGTGACTATACCCATAGGGTCGGTTACTGTATGTAGCTTTCCATTTTGATATGTGTATGTTACTGTTCTACTTTCTGGTGCTGTTATTTGTTCTATAAGCCCATTGTTATATATGATGCTTATGCTTCTTCCTGCTGGGTCTGTGATACTTGTTATCTTTCCAGTTGTATCTGTATTTATGTTTAGTGAATTACCATTTTTATCTTTTATTTCTGATAAATATCCGTTTGAAAATATTATTTGTGTCTGATCTTTTGTTGTTAGTTTATATACATTGCTTGTTACTTTTTCCAGCTTATTTCTTGTATTGGTAGCTGTATATGTGTCATTACCATTATCTACAAATCTTTCCTTACTTCCGCTTGGTAGCTTGACCTCTATATAGTCTTGACCGTTTTCTGATATGCTTTGTAAGTATCCTTCAAAATTCAAAGTCCACCCCCGTCCAAACGCACTTGTTGTCTCCCCATCAAGCGAATTATAAGTACGCCCTAACGATAGATCAAATCCATTTGTAGGGATGTTTATATCCGTGAATGATTTTGAGTAATTACCTGTAGGTGCATATACTCCCATTATACTAGATATTGTTTCTCCGTAGTGTGCTTCTGCCCTGTCTTCTGGGTATTCCTCCATCCAACCTGGTGTTACGTAGTATAGAATAATCCATACTGGAGTGTAGTTAAATACGTAGCCTGTTTCAATTGGCTTTGATAATACCAATTTGCTGAATTTTGAAATAGTAGGGTTTGCAAAGCTTATATTTTGTACTCCATCACTATTTAAGAATGTTACATGGTTAGAGGTTGTTTTAAAGTTATATTGTGATCCTGATTTTTGCTCAAAGTTTCCTCTTAACTCTAGTGCTCCATTTGTTAAGTAACCATTATGACTTGCCGTAGATTGTGTTATAAAGCTTCCTTTTACTAACACGTAACTAACTGAACTAGTCATACTTAATAAGCCTGCACTGTTACCGTATGTATATGTTCCATCTACATTTTTTGTTCTGCTTTGTATTCTATAATCACCTTCGACTTCTAGTCTTCCCCCATTTGTGTACATTGTTCCTGCTGATTGTATTAGGCTACCGTTTATTGTTAGTCGATACCCACTTAAGCTAAATGTTCCATATCCAAGCTCCACATCTGATGGTATTATTGTATTTCTTTTTAATGTCCATCCTTTTATCGGGGTTCTAAATATTACTCCACCTACTGTTAAGTTTGTTATTTCTAGGTCATTAAAATATGAATTATAATAATCTTCAAATCTGACTTCTTGCACTCCTGTACCGCTTAATAATACTTTATGATAGCCCGTTGATGCAAAGTTATAACTAGCAGACGTTGAATATTTCTTTTGTTCAAAGTTACCTTTTATCTCTAGTACTCCATTTGTTAAGTAACCAGTATGACTTGCCGTAGATTGTGTTATAAAGCTTCCTTTTACTAACACGTAACTGACTGAACTAGTCATACTTAATAAGCCTGCACTGTTACCGTATGTATATGTCCCATCTGCATTTTTTACCCTGCTTTGTATTCTATAATCACCTTCGACTTCTAGTTTTCCCCCATTTGTGTACATTGTTCCTGCAGGTTGTATCAGGCTACCGGTTATTGTTAGTCGATGTCCACTTAAGTTAAATGTTTCATATCCAAGCTCCACATCTGATGGTATTATTGTATCTCTTTTTAATGTCCATCCTTTTATCGGGGTTTTAAATGTTACTCCATTTGCTATTAAATTTGTTATTTCTAAATCGTTAAAATATGAATTTTGATAATCTTCAAAACTTATTTCTTGCACTCCTGTACCGCTTAATATTACTTTATGATAACCGGTTGTATAAAAATTATAACTAGCAGCCGTTGAATATTTCTTTTGTTCAAAGTTACCTTTTATCTCTAGTACTCCATTTGTCAAGTAATTATTATGATTTGCCGCAGATTGTGTTATAAAGCTTCCTTTTACTAACACGTAACTGACTGAACTAGTCATACTTAATAAGCCTGCACTGTTACCGTATGTATATGTCCCATCTGCATTTTTTACCCTGCTTTGTATTCTATAATCACCTTCGACTTCTAGTTTTCCCCCATTTGTGTACATTGTTCCTGCAGGTTGTATCAGGCTACCGGTTATTGTTAGTCGATGTCCACTTAAGTTAAATGTTTCATATCCAAGCTCCACATCTGATGGTATTATTGTATCTCTTTTTAATGTCCATCCTTTTATCGGGGTTTTAAATGTTACTCCATTTGCTATTAAATTTGTTATTTCTAAATCGTTAAAATATGAATTTTGATAATCTTCAAAACTTATTTCTTGCACTCCTGTACCGCTTAATATTACTTTATGATAACCGGTTGTATAAAAATTATAACTAGCAGCCGTTGAATATTTCTTTTGTTCAAAGTTACCTTTTATCTCTAGTACTCCGTTTGTCAAGTAACCATTATGACTTGCCGCAGATTGTGTTACAAAGTTTCCGTTGACTAACACATAATCATTTACATTTGTCATTGTTAACAAACCAGTACTTGAGCTATAGCTTTCATCAGCATTTTTAGTTTGTATTCTATAATCTCCATTTACTTCTAATCTTCCACCGCTTACGATCAACGTACCTGCTGATTGTATTAGGTTTCCTTCTACTATTAGAGTATTTCCATTTAAATTTAATACTCCACCCGTCAAATAAACGTTGTTATAAGTTTGATTTTGTGTAAGTGTCGTATTCGTTATTATCGTAATATCATCCGATGCAAATGTTTGGGTATTTGCTAACCCTAAAAAAATTAAACATAGAAAACTAAACATTAAAATTTTAAACTGCGTATTAAAATTTGCCACTTTCATCCTCTTCCTCCTATAATTTTTGATTTTCTTTCGACTATACCACACTTTTTTCTACATTGCAAATCATTGAATAAACGGTATGTTTTCGTAAATGAACGGCATGAATTTTTTGCAATTTACAGTTTATTATGGAAATCGTACACTTCAGTTTAAGTTCAACTTTTTTCCCGTGTCTTTACGACTATTTTATAGCTTTATATCTACTTGAAAATAATAGATTTGAGCCATATATGCAATAAAAACAGAGGTGTAATGATTGTGCCATACACCTCTGTTTTTATTATAATTTATATTGCTATTTATTCTTCTAAATTTGATATTTTCATTATTAGGTCATTTCTTATTTCATCTATCTTACTAAAGTCCATAGCATCACTATAAATTGCTTCAAATCTATCATTTAATTCTTTAGCTTCTTTTAAGAAATTATTTGCTTCTGTCATATATCCCTTATATCTTAATATAATCTTATCTAATTTCTTTTTATATTTTTCATCTGTACCTTGAACTACAAGCTCTTTGTATACATCTATTATCTCATCATTATCTTTTGTAGGAAAATATTCGTGGGGAGATGTAGAGTCAAAAATGCATACATCAAGTTCTCTTAGTATAATCATGTCTAGACTATCTGGATCGAAACCACAATGATATACCTCTACATCTGCACCTCTATCGCTTGCAGCTTTAGCAATTTTTTTTAGAATAGTCGATTTACCCGTTCCTGGTCTACCTTTTAAAAAATATCTTTTAGAAATATTACTAGTTAGATTTTCTATAAAATCTTTAGGACCCTCTGGTGTTGCTGCACCTAAAAACCTGTCTTTTACGCTAGCTTTCTTATCAGACACAAAATCTTTTAGTAATAAATCTATTATTTCATCTGTAAAACTATCAGCCCTTTCAAAATTCATATTATCAATATAAACCTTTTCCCATTCATCATGAAGTTTGAGTGCGTTTTCAAAATTCGCATAAGCTTTTTTATGGCAATCCCTAACTTTAAAATTAATATTTACTATGTCAACTACATTAGACTCTATCTTATTTAAATCAAGTTCTGTTCCTAGTTTTATATATTCTATACTCGCACCTAGTGCTATAGGCTCAACCACGTTCGGATCTCCATCAGCAACAAGTCCTACCTTGATAGTAGAGTTTATTACACCATCTATCGAATCATTATCAGATGGACAATGTAAATATTCGATGTCATGACCCTCGTTTATCCACCTCTCGGCAATTTTTTTCATCAAGGTTGACTTTCCGGTACCCGGTCCACCTTTCAAAATAAATAATTTGTTCAGATTAACTAAATTACTTTCAATAAGACTATAAAACCCTTTTGCAGTATTCCCACTAGCATAATAATTAATTATATTCCCCATTAAAAAATCCCCTTTTCAGTTAACATCTAACACATAGTATATAATATGCTGGGATTTCTTTTTTAGGAATGTATCTTCTTTATCATCAATGTATTGCTGATTTTTGTATTTGCCTAAGTAGTGCGAGTTTATATTTTATCTTTTCATTTTTAGGATTATCTTTTAGTATGTATTCACATAAATTTAGTGCGCTTGAGTATTTTTTCAGCTTTTCATATGTAGAAATTAAGTTGTTAAATATTGCTTCATCCTTCGAATTTATTTCAAATGCTTTTAAATAATACTTCTCTGCCTTCTTTATATTATTGCTTTTTTCACAAAAGAAAGCATAGTTATTATACAGATTACTACATTTATTTTCAATTTGCAGTGCTACTTTATACCATCTTTCAGCATCTTTTTTCATATTTAAATCAATATCATATGTATATGCCAGGTTTATTATAGCTTCCCTACTTTTTTCATTCATATTTATCACATCTTTATATACTTTTATTGCCTCTTCCCACCTTTTTGTGTTTCTTAGTACTCCCGCTAATGCCAAATACGGCTCTATTATTTTTGGATTTAGGTTTATTGCTCTTCTATAATATTCTTCTGCAACATCATAATTCTTCCTACGAAAGTTAATCACTCCTAAGTCATTATGAGCCTGAGATAAATTAAAATTTATTTCTAAAACGTTTTTGTATATCTTTTCTGCTAAAACATCATTCCCAGAATTAAGAATTTCACTTGCAAATCTTCCAAGCTTGTATGGATCATTCCCTACTCTCTTCTTCATTACCTCATCGTAATAATGTTTCCCTTTTTCATCATCCTTATAATACTTTTCATACATTGCAAAAAGTCTCATATATATGAAATCTTTATTTTCGCCTTTTTTAATAAGACTTTCATATGTTTTTATTGCTTCATCGTAACTTTTATTTAAGAAATTTTTGTATATCAAATCTGCATAGTCATATAAACCCTTTATGAAATTTTCATTGAGCTTAATAGCTTTTTTATAATACTCTTTTGCACTTTTTAAATCATACAAGTATCTTATATGTATAGCTCCAAGATTATGATATACATAACAATCATCATGATTTACTTTCAGAGAACTTTTATACGTTTTTATTGCATCATTTATTTTACCTTTTTTTTCATAAAGAATTGCGAGTCCAATATATAATCTCATAACTTCTTGCTTGTTATTACTAGTAACCTTTCTCTTTAGTGCCTTCTTATATATATTGATTCCCTTATCTACATCCCCTAAAGGTTCTCCTATTATTCGCCCTATCATATAAATCGCATACAAGTTTTTCTTTTTAAGCTTTGCAGTCTTCTCAAAAACCTGCAATGATTCCTTATATTGTCTTTCCCAAAACAGAGTTTCACCAACATTTAGTCCACAAACATAATCACCTTTTTCAAAACCGCATTTCCACATTATTTTAGCATCTTTTATTTTCCCAAGCTTATGATATAATATCCCCATTCTATTAATATTCTCAATATTCGTATTATTAAGTTTAAATGCCTTTCTTCTATATACTAATGCTCTTTTATAGTCATTAAAACCTTTCTCATACAAATTTGCTAAATTGAAATAAACCTCTGTATCATCAGATTTCAATTTTTTAATTTTTAAAATTGTTTTCAACGCTTCTTCATAGTTTTTACTATCAAATTGGCTAATATATTTCTCTTTTAATTTCTTAAATTCTTTCAATCATATCACTCCTAAGCAATATTTTTTATAAGTATTTACTCACATAATAGGAAAGGTATCCGGTTTAAATTATTCACTTATTTCACATGCCTCAATATAAATGACTAAAATCTTTCTTCCCAACTAGGCCCTTTTGTATCTTTCGTCATAAAAACACAAATATATTTTATCGTCATATTATCTTCTATTGCTTCGTTATATCTGTAATATCCGTCTGTTACAGACATATCAACAAGTAATGGCATACTAACATTATCAACAATAATTATTTGCATCGTATCAACATATGTTTGTTGTTTAAAATCATTGGGGTCATCAATCCAATCATCAATTTGAATAATTATGCCTTCCCAAATATCTTTTAATTGCTCGTTACTCAATTCAATATTATGCATCTTTAATGTTTCATTAATCAAGCTAATATGTTTTATATTTTGACTCACGCACTCACCCTCCACCTTTTTTTGTTTATTATAACATACTACAAAAAATATCTCAACACAAAAAAGAAGTAGAAAAACTTCCCTCTTTGGATCGTTAAATTTTAGTTAAGTTTACAAAATGTTTTTGGTTTGCTATATGATAAAAAGTAAGTTCACTCAAGGCTTGACATTTAACATTTTCTAAATAAATACCCAAATGTCAAAACCTAAAATATTCTGTATACTTGTATTAGATGTTTACAAATATCTTCTATAATTATAAATATATGTTATTAAAGTCACGTTAAAAATCTACCCCTTACTAATTCCTTTTTATCAAACTACTTGCTTCCAAAATATTATTTGTATCAGCTTCTTTGACTATTTTATAACATAAATATTTTATCAATGATGTTGCTTCATCTAAAGAAGATACTACAAATTTATCCTCTGTATTAATTTCAATACCAAGCATATCCCCTATATATCTTCTTTTTGTAGAATCTTCTATATTTTTCACTCTATCTTCATTCATTGATATAAATGTACGAGAATTAGATTGTTGTAAATAGTTAGCAAAACAATCATTATCCGAAATTGACTCAGTAGCAATAATTTTTTGTATTGCAGAATCTTTTACATTATGTAAAGTCTGCTCAATATTAAATAATTTTTCAAATGAGTGATTAAAATTATATAAGCTATCATTTATTACTAAACTATCAGCATTAAAATATAGACGACAAATATCATCTGTAATAGTATCTAGTTCATTATTATCATTATTTTTAAATACAAGAGACTTTTTTGTTTCTAATTTAATCAATGGATTTGCAACTTTAATAAATGTAACGGATTTCAAATTGTTATTTGCATCATTTTCTTGTGGACATCCAACAAGTACATAACCATTATATCTATCTTTATCATTAAGTCTATCATCATTAGAAGTAGCTATACTGGTCTCAAAGGAGTTCCAACTATCTCTAATTAAATCATTATTAATTAACAATTTATCACATGAAACCTTAGTATTAAATCCATTATATTCTTCTACCCCATCAATTTTATCAATATAAAAACTCAACATACAATCAAGTAGTTGTTGTGCATAGTTTGAAAGATAACTACTATACCTGAATCTAATTTTATATGATTCATATTGGTTACTTCTCCGTCTATCAATTTTAAAGAAATATAGTTCCCAAGCATATGTATTATTCTTCGCTTCCGATAAGCATTCTTGCAATATAGCCTTACTCATACTGGTTCCTCCTCGTATAATTATAAAATATTAATATAAATGTAGTTATCAAAATCATAATAAGCTATTTCGGCATCAATTTTACTTGTAAGATTATTTTTGCTAATCACTAGACAATCAGTATATAGATGTGGATTTGTTTGGCTTATAATTTTATATTCTATATCACATTCATACATCTTGTAACCTTTAAATTCAAATAAAATATTTGTGTAAACATTATTATTTCTAATACATAGAAACGCTAATACCGCAAAATATATCACAAAAAGGACTATATCTTTGATATCAGTATAGTCAAATGCTATCAAAGGTAATATATATGCTAATAAAAATTCTGATGACAGTTTATTAGCTCTTCGTGCTTTCTTTATAGTACAATAACGTTTTACCTCTGTTCTTTTTATATCATTCAAAAAGAAATTAATCCCAAAAAAACTAATTGATATAATTACGAGGATTACCACTATTGATATTAATTCAAGTAATTTATTTGAAAACAGGTTATATAATGCATTGCAAAAGGCAAGTTCTGGTATGCCAAACTGTTTTATTGCTTCCATACTAATACTCCACACATCTAAAATAATAATTGATATCCATAGTGGAATAAAAGAGGTAATAAACATGTGCCATTTGAATCCCTTTTCCATAAACAATACATCCCCTTTACCTTTCCCTTAGTTAGGTTTTCTGAACACAAATAAATATTCGTGTGCTATAAGTAAGAAGTTGTGCTTTATACTACTTGTATACCAAAATCCTGTTGCTTGACAATTATGTTGTTGTTTTATTATGTTTTCTTTAAGTACAAATCCTGCATTTTGAAATACCTCCATAGTTTTAAAACCTAGTGGTATCATATGCTTGTTTTTTCTTGTATCTCCCATTAATATGGCACAATACTTGTCCTTTTTTAGAACTCTATAACTTTCTTCTGCTACTTTCTTCATTTCACATAAGAATTCTTCAACATCACAATTAGAAATATCCCCATCTATTCCATCGCTATACTTGATTATATTAGCATAAGGTGGATGGGTACAAACTAAGTCTATGCTTTCGTCTCCAATAAAGTGTAGATTCCTTGCATCTCCCAAATGAGTTTTAACTTCTCCTGTATCTTCCTTTTCAAAATGTATATTGCCGTGAGCAATTTCAAGTGCATTGGGATTTATATCAACACCTATACCTTTTCTTTTTAATAATTTAGTTTCAACTAAAGTCGTGCCACTTCCTAAAAATTGGTCTAAAACTATATCTCCTTCTTTAGAGTATCTTTCTATAAAATTCTATAGTTTCCCCTACTTGTAAAATCAATTATTCCTTTATCTCTAAGCATTTGCAATTGTTGTCTAATCTTTGCTTGAATATTATTATTCTGTAAATGCTTATCCTTTAAAATATTCTCATATTTATATATTTCATTTAGTGTAAAGTCTTTTTTATTTATCTTTTCTACACACATCAAAACATCTAGTATCCATCCTTTTGATTTCAAGTCCCTATTTTCTTTCATAAAATTGGTTTTTCTCCACTTTTCTGTAACTTGTTTTTTCTCTATTTCTATACCATTTTTAATATAAAATATTTTTCCTAAGTCTGGTATCTGATTAATCAAAATATTGCATCCTGTCCATCCTGCCCTTTTCGCAGTGTCGCTCAAAGGTTTCCTTTTTTCTATTATTTCTTTCGTAAATATATATCTAGGTACTACCAAAAAGTCTTTTAGCTCATATGAAACTTTATTGTAAGTTAAAAAGAAGAAATTAGGGTTATTACTACTTTCTATTCTTTCTATCATAGTGCTATATGCACCATCTACGATTTTATTAGCCAAACTTCCATTCTTCGATTTCAATTCATACTCTTCTTTACACGAATTACAATAAAAATCTGCTACTGGTCTGTTGTTTTCAAAACTTATTATCTCTTTCCCACAGTTAGGACAAAATATTTTGTCTCTAACCCAATTTTCTGTTATTACTCTAGCAATTTGGCTATTGCTATGATAGACTCTCTTTATCTCATCAGTTATATCTAGTCTCATTTTTTTAGCCTATATTCTTTTCTTGTATTCTCATAATTATCAGCCAATTTGTAACAGAAAATTTCATCAAAACTAGTTTTACTTAAGCACTCCTTTTCATTCTTTAAATTCATAAACGCCTCTCTTGAATCAATTCCATTAGCTATTCCAACAACTTGCAAATTTTCTATATCAGGTTCTATACTCTCCGAATTTGGTTGAAATGTACTGCCTTCACTTGTTAAAAAAATATAATTTGTCATTTTAACACCATCCTTTATTCTCTCTATATAAACCATTGAAGCATGTCTTATTTAAAAATATAAATAATCCTGCCATTTCTACATCGTATTCCCCTTTTTTAATCTTTTCATTATATGCTTTTCTATTATTTAAATATATCGCCTTTCTTTGCTCGTCAGCTAATTCTAAATATTCTCTTCCAAAACTATGCAAAACTTCTAATGAACTACCCCGCAGCAAAGACTGCGGGGTATCGTTTTTACTCGCTCCGCTCGCCTAGAAAAGACTTATTTGATTGCATGTTTTTTGTCGGTGCAATCTCTTATATTCTTTTTCTGTCCCTTGAC
>Ga0209000_1000757_pt1 | contig 25612 bp, 25 predicted proteins | sample RifGroD2_FD_183998 | JGI IMG/M metagenome (GOLD analysis project Ga0209000, IMG submission 183998) | Groundwater microbial communities from Rifle, Colorado, USA - Groundwater D2 (SPAdes) (version 2) | ecosystem: Environmental > Aquatic > Deep subsurface > Groundwater | place: Rifle, Colorado... | reverse complement strand
GAAGTACCCCGTAATCAGTTCTTAGGAGTGAGTTATGTGTTATAATATAAAAATAGATTGAACCATTTTTAAACGTCATTCCATCTGGTTTATAACTAAACGACATCGTTATAAAAGTTTTTGGTTCTGTTTGAATTGTTGGAATATACCTGTATGGAAACAGATTGACAAAAACTAGAGAAGTTGCATCAAAATCAGCATGTATTGGAACATCTAAGAAGTTTGGTTGGTTGTTTATTAGACATTTAATTATATCGTTGTTTTCAATTAACTTCATTAATATTGTTGTTTTATTTACCCCAAGTTCTGCAAATCTACTCATAAGTAATATACCTAAATATTTTCTTATGTATCATATTTCTCACTTCCTAAATTATTTTTGATATACATCTTAATTTACCAAAATCAACACATATTTCTTCTTGAGAATTAATTATTTTAGAATTAGATATATCGAATTTAATCCAAGAATGTCCTTTATTTAAAAAATCTCTTGCATGAGTTATCATATCTAAAAGTACATTGTCTTGTGGTATATAGTCATTATCTGAACAAATAATAATTTCTTTCCATCCCTTATTTCTTAATAAATAGTATCTTCTTATACTTTTTTTATTGAAATCTTTCTGTGTCATATTCCCAAGTTTTACTTGTAAGTCATGGCCTCCACCGTCATATTCAATGTATAAATTTTCTTCAAGGAAGGCAATGTCTAAAGATAAATTATTGACTGGATAATTCAACTCACCACCTAATAAATTATGTAAATACCTCTGTTGTGTAGAACTTGGAGCAGTTCCATGCTTAAACATAGTTGCTCTTGATTTTGCTAAAATCTCTGCATTTTGCATAGAAAATTCAACGCCATATCTTCTAAACATGGTAATTTTCTTTAATATCTTATGCTCTTTAGTTGCAGCAAAATTACTAACTCCATATTTCTCTAAACAAGTTTTTCTAGATTTTTCTTTTACCTTTTCATTTTCTAATGGACATTCTGTTCCGTATCTTTTAATATTAGTTGCTATTATTCTTGCCTTTACATCTGCATTTTGTATTGCATGTTCTACACCAAATTTATCCATCATTGTTTTTGTTCTTTTAATTTTTAATTCTTCTACACAAAGAGAATGCTCATTGCCATATCTTTCTTCCATAGTAATTTTTCTTTTTTGTTTAACTTCCTCTAGTTGAAAAACATTGTCTACACCATATCTTTCTTGAACAATTTTTAATCTTTTATCCTGCAATATCCCTGATGAAGACGGTTGCTCTGCTCCAAATAATTCAATCATAGTAATTTTTCTTTTTTCTCTAATTTCTGGAACTTGGAACGTTGATCTAATACCATACTTTAATAGATTTCCTTCTTCAACTTTTAAAATACTACATTTTTTACAACAATCTTTATTTATTACTGATGTTTCTCGTTGTTTAATAAACGTGCGGTATTCTTTCTCAATTATTTCTTCTAAACAATAATCACACAATACTTTAACTAACTGATGACTCCCTTTTTGCAAATCATTAACTTTTACTATAATTGTTTTATTATATTTCCAATCATATCCTTTACTTATATAATATTTCTTATCCGATTTACAAATTATTTCTACCTCTTTGGTAATTAGCATTTTTATTCTCCTTCCAGTATTTAGAGAGACAATGGAAAAAGACATGTGATACTGGCACATGTCTTTTATTACCCCATATAGGTTTGCAACCCCATATGAGAACCATATTTGGTTATTAATTAGATAAATTGCAATTTAACTATTATAATAAAAATTTAAAATAAACTCTTTACTTGAATAACCATTCCATCTTGACTAACAATTTCTTCATCCACACTTTTACACCATAATTTTACACTTCCTAAATTATTACCCTTAATTATACAAGTATTAGTAACTACATTTTGTGATGTAATAGTTGCTAATGTAGTTGGCAAATTATCAATTCCTGTTAACCAGAAAGATGATTCTTTAACTATAGACAAACCATTATTTTTGAATACTGCTAAATATTCTTTAGTGTATGTTTTGATTATACTTGTACTTCCACTAATTTCAACTGTATAATTATCTTTTGGTTCACTAACAATCTCAACACTAATTCCATCTATCACACTAATATCATTTGCCATTTTACAACTAAAATTAACACTTCCAACACCTAAAATTGTTACAACACCTGTACTAGAATTTATGGTTGCTTTTGTAATATCACTACTACTAAACAACAAATCAGGCATAATAGAAGGAATTATTCCATCTATTTTCACTTGAGCATTAATTGTTAATGGATCATTTTCATTTACTTGGATAGAACTTCCATTTAGAATTTCTAATGTAAATGATGGTATTTGTTGTGATACTTCGCTATACACCATCTTAATCAACAATAATCCATTTACAGTAATGTCATTAATGTCCGTAACGGTATAATTCCTCATTCCAATTCTAAAAATGTAATTCATCCCAATTTGTCTTGTGATATCAGTATTGCTTATTTGTATTGCAATTTCTGAATCTAATGTTGATATTATTTTTTGTTCGTCTAGGGAGATTGAACTTTTTGAGATTATGCAGGGGATAGAGTGTAGGGTTGATGTTGTGTCGTAGAATTTTAAAACATTAATATTGCATCTCTCAATAATACCAACATCAGATATTTTTGAAGTTGTATCACCGTTTACGCAAATCCAATTCGAATTATCAAACTCAACAATTTCACCGATACTTATAGTTTCATCAGGAAAACATAATAATCTTTTTCTGTTAGGATTTTTAATAATTGAACTTTCTTCTACAATACGAGTTTTTCTATCAATTCCACTAATTTTAACTAATTCATAACTTGTAGAATTTTCAAATTCAGTTGATACTAAATTCTTCATGTTGTCTGTAAACAAAGTTTTTCTGTCTTGTCCTCGCCTTGCTTGATAATCTGTCCACCAAGTCAATTAATATCAACCTCCTTTATATTTTCTTACAAATTATAATTAAGAAGGAGCAGAAATTAATTCTACTCCCTAAACAAAAAACTATTCTTTTTCGCGCAAACCAATAACTTTTAAAACTGAGCCATCAGCAGAAGCTTTGTAATAAAAAGTTTTACAATAAGTTTCAAAATTTTCAATACTCGCACCAGCGACTAATTCTATAGCGTTTTCCTCCGTAGTCAAATTGTCGATATTAATCGTGATCGCGTTGGCAGACTCGTTTTTAATTAATTGAAAAATATTTACCCCAAGTTCTACATGTTGTTCTGCTTGATTTGCAGTCAGTTTTTTGCTAACATATCCAGTTACATTTGCCATTATTTATTCCTCCTTTAATAATTAATTATTTTGTATAATTAGTTACTTATATTTAAGTTTTTGATAATGTTTAATTCTTTTGTAAGAATTTCTTCTATATTATCAAAATCCCAATACCATATTTCTAAAAAATTATATCCATTTTGTTGAGCGTATTCCTTCTTGCGTCTGTCATGTTCAACTTGTTTTTCAAAATCTTCTATTGATTTATGAAAATATTTTATATATCTTTCGTGTTGTTCTCCTTGATATTCAATTAGTAAATTATATTGTGGTAAATAAAAATCATAAGATAATAACCCTCCACCTAAACCTACCAACCCATCAAATGTTTTTTGAGGAATAAAATATGTATTACTATATTTATCTACATCAAACAATTTATCATAATCATCTTGGGCAATTTTTATCCAGTCATCATCTCTTAAATAATTATTGATTACTCCTTCTCCTTTTGAATACTGACACTCAGGACACCTAAAATCAGCATCATTAGATTCATATGCACTCCTATAATAATCATTATGTTTCCCTTCTGAACATACCCATAAGAACCTTTTATGACTATTTGGAGCATATAAATAAGGAGATTTATTATTACCTATAGACCATATAGATAATAAATTTTTATCTTCTAATATTTTACCTAAACTATCTAATGGATGGACTTTAGTTTTTGCACAATAGGAACATCTTTTACCATCGGTAAAATGACTGCAAGAAATACTATAGCTTTCATGATAGTCTTTTATCTGACAGATAATTAAAACTTTTTTATTACTTCCATAGCTTATTTCCCAAGGATCAACAACATTATCATAATCCCAATATTTTTCTAAAAAATTATCACCAAAATCGTCTATTCCTCTTTGTGCAAATGAGTTGCATTTATTACAAGCAATCATCTCATTTTTATTTGTTATACTATTAATATTCTTTAATTCGCTAGGGTGTAAACCTCTTGGACATTTAAAATAGTATTTCTTAACTGTACCATAATTTATTTCGCTAGGATTACAATCATTTAATTCATAATCCCATAAATCAATTACATCTTGCCTATTGTTGTTGGTACACCATTGTTCTAGCGATTTTCCATTCTTTAGTCTTGCCAATCTATAATTTTCATGTCCATAAAATTTCATTGCACAAGTATGACAGTAATATTTACCTTCTTTAAGATATCTTCTGAAATCATATAGTGAAACATTATTTATTATTTTATTACAATCACTATTATCACATTGAATATCCACTAGTGCATTACTTTTATCGGTTAAATCTTTAACTTTAACTATTATTTTTGTGCCTTGCGGAATACGCATTCTTCCCTGATTATTTTTCTCTCTAGGTATCTTATATCCTAGACTTTCAAGATGTTTAACATTAGAACCACCTAATCCAACTTCTACTTCTTCAGTTATTAATCCCATTTTCTCCTCCAATCATAATAAATTGAAGGAGGTACTAAGGCTTACACTCCTTAAAATACCCCATAAATACAAAAAACTAGAGAATTAATTCTCTAACAATATTATTAATATTTAGTTAAAAATATTATCAAGTACCAATCGCGATCCAAGCAACATTAGCAAATACAGAATCCGCAGCAATAGGTGTAACATCTCCTACTGCTGTAGGTTTCCAAGATTTAATAATTATACTGCCAGAAGCAGGTTGCCCAGTTTGATTTCCTTTCGTACATGTAGAATACATATGTGTCATTGATGGATCACCAACCATTGTAACTACGGCATCGACAACAGATGCTAAACCTGTCACAATGGTGTCTGAAGCAGAACCAATAGTTGCTGTTCCATGGGCAATTTTATATCCAGATGCTACACCTTGTACTAATAAATTAATTTGAGCTGCCGTTTTTGTTACACCATCTAAAATGTTTAATTCTGCTGTACTAACTGTAAGTCCATCAAGTACATTTAATTCTGATTCAGAAACTACTTTATAATCAAAATCACTCATTATTTTCCTCCTTAACTTATATTAATATTTTTCTATAATATTAATTCCCAGATTTATAAAACTTAGAATACAAATAACCATCATAAAGATAATCATTTACTTTTAATTTTAATTCTTTGTCATAAACAGTTTTGATTTTATTCATAGTTCCTAATTGATCAGCAGGACTAAATGTTTTAAAATCCTTATCTGTTAATCTAAGTTTTAATAATTCACCATTATTAATTTTCTCATCTAACCAAACTTTACGCATGTAATCAGCTAAAATCCACATCTCTTCTTCGGTTAATGTATTTGTAAATGTTTCAGTAGTATCATCTCTTGTTAAAATTTGTTTACATTTTTTGAATAATGTTACAGCTTTAGAAAGAGTTAATTTATTTTCTACTTTCATTTGAACTTCTGTAAGAGATGTTAGATCAAAATCATTAATTTCATGCATAAATTTAGGGAAGATTAAATCGTAGGATGTTCCCAATTAAATCACATCCTTATTTATCATTCTTTTGTTGATTTTGCTTATTTGCTTTCTCATCTTCTTTGATTAATGTTACTTTTACTTTTGTTCCATCTTCAATTGTGTCAACTACAGATCCTTTTAAATCATTGTAGTTTTCAACAGCCAATTCAGCTAACAGTTCTTTATTACCATTAGGAAGTTTTTCTATTTCTTCTTTTAACTCTTCAGAACTTAAATTTGCCAACATTGATTTTAATTGAGTATGAAGTTTAATATCTTCATATTTTACATTGAGTCCTAAAGTGTCAAATACATTCTTGTCTTGGATATAGATATCACCAGTCTGAATCAAATCACTAGTATATGCCATATTTTCTAATTCAATAAATGGTAAAGTTGCCGGAGCACCAATCTTCAATAAGGTTATAGGTCTACCATTTAATTGAGTCCAATAAATTTTGCCATTAGAATTATTAATTATCCTAACTTTTGTATCCGCATCTAGGGGTTGATTTTTTAGTTGAGTTGCCATTATTTAATCATTTCCTTTATATTTATTTTAATGTATATATTTTTTTTGTATTATTATAAATTAAATATAATAAATAGAGAGTGATATTTCACACTCTCTATACAAACTATTAATTAAATTATAATAATTATGTTAATTTAACTTACAAACTAGTATTCCTATATGAGCAGTACATATTAGAATAAACAATTGTCATACCAAATTTTTTCATAGCTTTAAATTCAATGCTATCGTCAGAGTTTTCAATTTCCTTTACAATTGTTTGACCCTCAAATGCAACTTTAATTATTTTACTTTCGTTTGTTACAATTACAAATGCATATTGATCATTTAATACCTTGCTTAAATTAGCATCATCAGCAAAAGCATTAGGCAATACAACAACACTCGCTCCTCTAAATTTACCAATTCTACCAAATTCTCTACGTTCAGTTTTATCCATATCTGTTATAAAACCAGGAGTTTCTTCGATTGTTCCTGCAAAAGTAGGAGTACAGAAAATTACAACATTATCCCCATAAGATTGAACATTAGTAATAAGAGTACCCATTTGACTAGGAACAAATGCGTTTGCTTGAACTTTCATATTGGCAGTCAAACCAGTAAATGATGCAATTAAAGTAGCTTGAATTTGAAGATTAATTTTTTCCATAATCCCATCAATAATAGCATTAACTAAATCAGTCCAGTCCACCACGGAATCTAAAAATCTCTCGAATTCTACATACACACTGCCGCCATATGCTTCCATTGTCATATTAATATAATCAACATCAAGTCTAGTTCTTTCAATTACTCCACCCAAACCAACTTTGGTAATAAAATTAAGCAATCCTCTTTTGCCTTTTTTAGTTTTAAACTTAGGCTTTTGTCCTTGGTCGAGAATTTGATATTCAACGAAACCACCATAAGCGTCATCAACTCTCTTAGGAAGAATTTCATCTACATTTTCCTCAATAAGTTCAAAAATCTCAAGTTTATTATGACGGAAACTTTTATATCTGTTTTTACCATCTGGAACCAATTCTTTAAAAGCATCTCTTAATGCACTATTTTTTTCATCAGAGGTGTATGTAACCCCATTCTCTACAGTATCTTTACGATTATATGCTTGTTTTGCAAGTTCGAAATATTTTCTTTCCATGTTAATCTAATTCCTCCTTCTAATTAATTTTATTTATTAAGCTTTTGTGCAGGTAAACATGAGCGCAGATTCTCCAGCAGGTAAAGTTACAACTCTAGTTGCTTGCAATTCAATTGCAGCCCCAGCATTCTGAATAGGTTCTAATTCAATCTGACCATTAGTAGATGGATAAGCATATACAGCAGTTCCAGCAGTAATAGCAGCAACAATAGCAGTATAATCAGCATAATCCCCATCATCATATTTAAAGTTATTAGTATCAAACATATCTCCAATATGAAAACGATAAATACGAGGTAAAAATTCACCCAAATTCAATTTAAAATTACCAAGAGACATATCGCTCTCATCATACATTTTTTCTACACATGCTACCAAACCACATCTGATTGTAGGGCCACTAGGAAGACCAAGAGTTTTTGTATAGTGCTCTTCTTCTAAAAGAAATCCATTTTGACAAGCTGTAGCAGCAAAATCAGTTGCATTCAAAGCATACTGAATGTTATGTTCCCCTGTCTTAACCCCTGCCACTTTACGAAGATTCACAATTCCATATCTACCAGTTACTACATTATTTACATTAGCCATTGTTTATTTCCTCCTTCTAATTAATTTAATTATTTTTTAATGCAAGATGTCCAATCATCTTTTTTCTTACAAGAAAAACTATTTAATGGAATTTCTGTTTCTATTTTCTTAGGTTTTTTATTGAACTTTACTTGCAAATCTTTATCTGCATAAAGAAGTTTAAATTCCTTTTCCATTTCTTCAGTAGAAAGGTCTTTATCTTGTACTGATTTTACTTCTTCAAGGGTCAATACTTTAGAGAAATTTTCTACTAATTCTGCTTTAAGTTGAATTTGATTTTGCTCGAATGCTTCTTGTTGTGCTGTTTCTGTATTGGATTTAAATTCTGCTAAAGATTGATTTGATTGAGTAAGAGTTTCATTTTCTGATTTGATGGTGTTAAATTGTTCAGTTAGAGTAGAGATACTTGTTTCATATTCTATTACTTTAGATTCTAATGCAGAATATTTAGTTTGAACTTCTTCTAATTCAGGTTTAACTTTTTCATAATCAATAGTGATTACTTCAAGTTTTGTCTGAATTTCAGTTTTTTCTGATTCAAGAGTAGTAAACTTTTCATTTGCCTCAGTAATTTTAGAATCAGTTTCTTCTTTAATTTGTTCAAACTCAGAAGTTATAACTTCATCTATTTTAGTAAATAAAGAAGAATCATCTGCTTGTTTTGGTCTCCAATCAGGAATAAATTCCACCTTTACTTCAAAATCTAAAGTTACAATATCACCATTTAGACTATATGGAACACCATAATATGTATCCCAACTATTTGTGACTACAATAGCGTTATCATCTTTTAAATCCATCAAATAAAAACTACGTCTTTCTACCAATTCTCCCCAATAATTCTTTTTCATTTCAGTCATTGTTTGAAGTATTTTATCAATTTCTGTCATTAACTGACTGTTACTTAAAGAAAATTGTTCTTTAATCTTACTTTCGATTTCTTCTAAACTTAATTCATCAATATTAAATGAAAAAGTTTCTACAGTAAGATTATATTTTTGCAATAAGTCTAATTTTTCTTGTTTATCCACTAACTCTTTACCTCCTTCTTCTATGATATTATTTTGGTTATTTATATTATATTGATCCAGAGTTTCTTTTAACTCTTGCATCATAATAATAAACTTTTCTTTTGAATTGTTTTGTGTAAATGAATTTGTGGTTGCTAAAGCATTTTCCATACCTGTTCCTAAATTATTGTTTAAAAATGTAATACCAGAATATCTATAATCGTTGATTTTATAATATTGATCTTTGGAGTTATATTCAAAAGAATCAACTAAAATTTCCATTGATAATTTAATATCTTTATCTCTTTCAATTATGTCTTCTGCATAGTTTGAATAAGATTTCCATATGTATCCATCAGCAAATACATAATTCTTATCATTAAATTCTTCAATAGTATAATTGCAATCTGAAGGTATAAGTCCAATTGGTGTTTCTTTATAGATTAATTTATATTCTCCTTCAGCAATTTTACTTTCTTCAATTTCCATATCATGACTACCGAATTGAGGTACATTGTTTTCATCAAAAATAACATTTGCAAGAATAGGAATATTTGCAATAGAATCCTTAGCTTTTTCCATATTTTCAACTTCAAAAAATGAAGAATTGGGATTGATACCGTCATGGCATATTCTCAACCTCATTTTGATAAACCTATCGGAATCAAAAGAATTGTCTATTTCATAAGTAATTGTGAGCGATGCATTTTGTAATTCTTTTACTTCGTTCAATATTTATCACCTCCTTTCAAATATTAAATTAGAATGTCATTTTATTACTAAATATGAATTGTTTTTTATCAAGTTGATTAAAATTGAAATTTAGAAATTTATTATTTTCAAAAATTGTAAGATTATTATTCTGCATTACTATTTTGAATCCATTTTTAAGTAATTTATTTTTTAATTCTTGTGAAAAACAGTGAATGAAGTTCATATACTCACCTACTTTTTATCTAATGTTACTTTCCTTGTCCTGCCCAATAATCGTTGCATCTGAAGGCGTAGATGTCTTCGGTGCTCCTCCTTTATCATCACTTCCTGAAGTTTGATTCATGTTTTTAGGAGGGAGCCATTTATCTTTAGATTTAATTAGATTATTATAGTCAAGTGCAGCGTTATAATTGTCAGAAGAGTGACCTGCCTTACTAACCAAAATATCTAGATCCCCTCCAATTGTTGCTAGTTTATACTCTTTGTCAAATTCTTCAGTTTGATTAAAGTAAGTGATTTTCCAAATATCGAGTGTAAAAGTATACTTTTTACGCAAATTCACATTACCAATCCTATAATTAAACCAACTCTGAATCTTATCTAATATACTAAATACATTGGATTGAATATAGACTAAGTTTTGTGAAACGCCAACAGAACTGTTTGTGCTTGAACCACCAAGCAACAAGGGATTAGCTCCACTTTGCATGTATGCCATATTTTTAGCAAATTCAACTAAACTAGTTTTTTCATTTTGTATACTTCTAAATGGTATCTCTTTGAGAGGATAAGGTGATCCAGTTATTGTTACTTTATCTGAGACTCCCGATGCTACGACATTTACCCACTGACTTACGACATCTGGTTCCACTAATGGGATTCCAGTCTCTTTGTCGTGCGGGAACTCAATATTGATTAATTTTATCGAGTCATCTCTAGAACTCTCAATTTCTTCATCAATTAAATCATTTAACAAAAATAACTCAGTAAATAATTGACTATACAAAGGCAAAAAGAAAGTATCATTATCTCCACCTAATTTAATACAACACACTTTTTCATTTGGCAAAGGTTGCCATTCTGGATATCGCAATTTGTCTGGATTTTTCTTATATCTATCATATAACACCTTAAATTCAGCAGGATATACTCCCCATGCAAAGTCACTTAATTCATTGTCTCTTGATAAATCATCGAAATATTTGAAATTCATTTCCACCTTGTACTGTCCACCAAGAATTGAATATAATCTAATATACTTTATTGGCAAATCCCATAAATAAGGAAAATTTCCATCGTTTTTCTCAAATCCACAATAAGCACCATATCGAACTATACTTTCAATAATTCTTCTACCAGTTTTCTTTATATCAATATTTTCAATATAATCTCTAACTGTATCGAATTCATTTTCAAAATTGTTTAATATTTTGTCAAATACATCTTGATCTATTGGATTACCTAATTCATCAAATTTAGTTTTTGCTTTTAACTCTAAATTTAACTTTCTCATTGTGGATTTTGTAGGTTGAAGATAATTATCTAAAGTTGCCATATTTGAGGTTAGATTTACTAAAGTTTTATAGATTCCTTCAGGAGCATATAATAAATCTGATAAATCTAGTATTTCTGTTTGATATTTATTTGGATTATTTAACCATAATTTAATTTTATCTATTGTAGTGTTTTTGCTGTTTTTAGTATTTCTTTTATTAGAGAAAAATGAAGCAATACGAGATAAGGAAAAGTTTTTAGATTTTGATGGTTCCCATGATTCTTTTAGTGCGAAAAGGTTGGGGGATAGGGGTTTGTTTTGATTGTTTTGGTCTTTGTTTTGGTCTGACAAGGATTGACCTCCTTTCTTTTTTTTATTTTCTTGCTCTACTTGATTTATTTGCTATTGCGAAGTATGATGAGGGAGAGATGTTTGTTGGACGTTTTTTACCAGTTACATGTTTTCTTCTTAATTCAGATAAATGCCATGCTAACATTGCACAAGCATATGCTCTATCATCATTCATTTTATGTATTTTATCTGATGGTAAATCATATCTGCAATTCCCATTTGAACTTTCAAACCTATAAATATTAACAAGCTCTTCTTTAAGAAGGTCAATTTGTACTAATGCCATTTCTTCCTCAAATGATAATTTATATATACTTGATTTTATTTCCTCTCCTTCTGTTTCATTTATAGTTAAATAACCTTTACCATCATATGTTTCAGGAAAAGAAATTAAATCTAAATTCATCATTTCAATTAATGCTTCAAAAAGTTGTTTTTTATATTTTTGAGGAGATATTAATTTAAGTTTATCAACTGCATTTGGAAATTTAGACACATAATCTATAGATTCAATTTTATCAATCAATCCTCTATGTTTATTACCTTGTTTGTCTACCCATTCTTCCATGAAATAGTCAGCAATATTTACTCCTCCTCCTCCAGAACCCGCATCAATGCCCAATATCTCAAGATTTTCATAATCTGCTGATGATTTTCCATTATAATCAAGTAACATTTGTTTAACCAATTCTACTTGTTCAGGGGTTCTCATAGGAGTCTTTTTCTTTTTAGCAATATCAACAAAACTTACCCCACTACTAATTTTTAACTTATATCCTACAATGTCGTCTAAAATAAATTCCCCAACCACACACACAGAATTATCGTAACTACGTGCAGGATCATACATAATACCAAATTTTCCACCAGTATTGTTGTATAAAGTCGGAACTCTTAATTCTGAGTTTTTTATAATAGTGGCACGTTTTACAATCTGATTATTGCCTCCTTCAGTTGTGAAGATATTTTTGTACTCGCGGAGGGCTTTTTCTTTATTTTCTCTCATTGCAGAATCAATTTTGTCTTGAGTTAATAATGCAACTGGGTATAATTTTCCATTATATGTAGCATTCATTACGATATCAGAACTAATGTCTGCTACAAAAAATCTTTTATCCCCTAAAAACATCTTCTTGCTAAAATCTCTATATTTTCTAAAGAAATATGTATCAATACTAGAAGCTGAAGAAGCATATATTAATTGATTTGGAAATTGTTTTGGATACAACGTAACATCAATATCTCCACCTAATTTGAAGTCAGCATTTTGAGTTGTGAAAGGTTCAGAAGTTGTAAACAATTCATCTGAAGCAAATCCTGACTCATCATAAAAATTTAAATTTGAGCGTTTTGAGCGATTTGAGTCTACCGCCCCATTTAGAGAATGAATGGTGCTTCCATTATAAAGAGAACATTTAAAACTAGCAGGGTTATGAGTAAAACCATCTGTATTAGCAGCAGATTTTACTGTTTCGTTTAAGAATACATCTGTCAAACCAGTAAATGAAGCAATATTATTCTTAGCAATATTTTCAATTTTCATAAACATTTCTTGACTCTGACTTCCGACACCAGCCAATATATATGTATTAAAATTTGGTATAAGCATTGATTTTGTCATTATAAAAGGAGAACCTAATGTAGTTTTGCCCCCATTCCTCCCCATACACCAAACACAGAAAGGAGTTGTCCAACTTTCCATAAAAACATATTTCTGATAATCCAAAAGATCAATTCCAAACATTAATTCGACGAACCTCAGAGGCCACTTACGTCCCCATTGAATGATTTCAGCAAGTTTTAAATATCCATCAATCTTTCTTTGGGACATCATTTTATTATCCATTAATAATGCCACCACTTTTTATTTTTAATAATCTCAACTCTTCTTCAAGTTCAGCATTTTTAAAATCTAATTTTTCAATTAGTTCTCTCTGTTCATTTATCATTGCACTATAATCATTTTCATCAAATTGAAGTTGTTTTCTAATGCTTTCATTACTCATATCTGCAACCTGTTTCATACCTTCGCATGTTTCAATATCATAAAGATTAACTTCTACTTCCATAAAACCTTTTTCTTGAAGTTGCTTCATTATTCCCGATAATGTACCTGCCCCTTTAGACTTTTTATTTGAGTGATTGACAGATATGCCGTTATCTTTTGCCATCGCAAGAATAGCACGATACATTTTATCTTTTGCTTCAAATAATGACTTAATTCCACCAACTTGACTTTGTACAGACCCTATATCACTAGTCATTAATGCTAATGCTTGGTTTATTTTATCTATTTGATTAAAACTTTTTGCTATTTCTATAACTATAGGTAATTTAAAAGAATCCTCAAGAGTTGATTCGTCTAACATATCAACCAAAGAGTTATATAATCCCTTTTGATCCAATGGATTTTCATTCTCAAATGGATCATAACCAACCATACGAATCACATCATCTTTATTACGTTTATCTTCTTCAGTCCACTCAACATTTTCTCCTGTTTCAAATATATTTCTTTCTCCACTAACATCAATAAGAGTAGAATCAAAAAATGTTTTCGAACTATACTGAGGCAAACTATTAATTTTTTGAAAATAAATACCAGCTATATTGGTATTTCCATTGGTGGCTTGTTGTGCCACACTTGGATATAAATTTGAATCAAAATATACATCTAATAATCTACATAAAAAATACAATGCAACTTTTGTATCTTCATATTTATTAACTAAGAATGAATATAATTCAATTACACATTCTTTACATACTACCATCCTATGATCATTCCCCTTAAGGATAATAGAATTAGATTTATAAAAGTCCTTATCTTTTTGTTTATCTTTGGTACAACATACACATTTATATAATATTTTTTCTTCTTTTACTTGTGGCAAGGTATTAGATGCCACTTTTTTAGGTCTTCCTGCCACAATGTCACTTCCTTAATTTAACCTACTTCTTTTAAAATTTCCTTGAATTCTCCTAATTCATATCTTTTTTTAAACTCATAAAAATCTGATATACTAGGTTCTTTGGAATACAGCGAGTGAAAAAGATTATGGATTTTATTACTTATACAAACTCCAAGTGGATATTTATTATGTAATTCAACGACTAATCTTTTAATATTTATGTATTCTTCTGTAGTGTATTTATCTTTAATTTTTATATTTAATATATTAACTGCTTCTTTTATAATCTCATTAAATGGTTGCAAATGATGAACGTCAAATATTTTGTTATTTGTAAAAACACATTTATTGTCACACAATTTAATTGATTCTTTTCTCCATTTTCCTAAACTACTTCTTAAATTCCTATTAAGAGTAGACAATGAATTCTCTACTCTACAGTGTTCACATGGAACTTGGGTATTTTTTAAGTTAGAATAAGATGAGTGTTGAACATGTTCCAAATGTTTTAAGCATCTAAATTTAATTGGTTTTTCTTTGTTTTCATATTCGTTAATATCCTCAACCACTAACCCTCTTGACTCATAATATTCTAAAATTTCATTCCTATCTGTTCTTAGTAATTCATTTCTTACTTCCCAAGCACAATAATTGCATTTATATGGGGATGCTAATAAAGTCGCATAATTCTTATATTGAACTCCTTCATTTATATGATCTGGACAAATAAATGGTAACATCTGATTATATTTATTATATTCGGATGAAATAAATTTTGGAATCATGCCTTTATCAATAAATGCTTGATATACTATACTTCCATCAAGTCTACTGGATTCTGCACACAATTCTCCTTTTCCATAATTGCAACACCCTTTATTCTTCTTTATATTTGCATAATTTGTTTCTTGAATTCCTACTTCTTTATGAATTTTACAAATAAATAAAAGTCTAGACCTATCATTATGATAATCTGATTCCTTGCTTAATAGTTCTAAATTCTTTTCTTCAAAATCTTTTAACACTTCTTTAAATGGAGGTTGTTGTCTTTTACTTGATTTTTCTCTTGAAGATTCTAGTTGAGTGTGATTTTCAACTCCATAGATTTTCATATTTGATTCTTTGCTTTTTAATCCCATGCATTTCCTATTACTACAACAATCTTTATTTATTATTCCCCTAGCACTTAATAATTGTCTGTATTCAGGATAAAATATTTCTCCACAGTAATCACATTTTGCTTCTACTTTTACCGTTGAATTTAGTTGAACATCTTCTATTTTGCATTCAAAATATTCATTAAGTTTCGTCCATTTATATCCTTTGTCCTCATACCACTTTCGCGTAAACCCGTTCCACCTAACCATTAGAGTTTTACTGATAATCATCTTCTAATTCCTTCTTTCCACACATTTTTATCTCTCCACACTAATTGCACTAAAAACAAATAGAAGACAGGGTGTGGAGATAGGGAGCAACCCCTAACTACCTGTCTTCAAGTCCACAAACTATTATTTTTGCAAACACAAAAATACTTCAAAATCAATTGAAGTATTTATAATTCACAAAACATTATTTATTATTATTATAATTTAATTAACATCTTCTAAGTCTTTTTCTTTTATTTTCCTCAAATTACCGTAATCAACATCTATAATATATTGTGAAGTAATTATTTTTGAATTGTCAATATCAAACTTTATCCAATGATGTCCACTTTCAAAATATTCTTTTGAATAATTAAATATATCAATAATAACTTCATCTGATGGGAGATAATCATTTAAACTTATTATACGTATCTCTTTCCATCCTTTACTCAATAGAAAATATTTTCTTTTTAATTCCTTCTTATCAAATTCTTCTTGAGTTATATCTCCAAAAGATACTGCAAGAGAGTGACCACTCCCATCATATTCACAAAAAATCATATCTTCTACAAAGGCTATATCTAAACATGATCTATCTAGCGGATAATTCAATAAACCACCTACTATTTTATGTATATATTCTTGTTGTCTACTAGATTGCATTGTCCCATTCCTATATTTTGTTTCTGCCATTTTTATAAATCTTTCTTGTCTAACCTTTTCTAACTTCATTAAATGAGTTACACCATATCGTTCAAATGTTGTAGCAATAGACTTATCTATGAATTCTTGTACTTGAAAAGTGTTGTCACAACCATATTTTTCTTGACAAGTATTTTTATATTGTTCCTTTGCTTCATCTGTTTGAGTATAAAACATTCCATATTTATCAAATTGGGTTGTTTTAATTTTATCAATAAACTCTGGAACCTGACTTACGTTTTCATAGCCGTATTTTTCCATACTTGTTTCTTTATGTCGTTCTTTATATTCCTCTGTTTGAGTGTACCATTCTACCCCGTATTTTTCTTTACAAGTTTCTCTACATTTATTATTCACTTCTTCTATTTGGAATGGATTGGATACTCCATATCTATCATTAAAAGTTTGTTCAATTTTTACTCTAACTTCTTTACTACCAATTGCATATTCATTACCATACTTTTCAATATTAGTATTTTTTATCTTATCTCTTACTCCGTTAATATCTAAGCAATTTTCTACTCCATGAATTTTTAAATTACTTTCTGCACGTTTTTTCTTCATACAGTCAACGTTATTACAACAATCTTTTTCAATATTTCTTCTTTGATGTTTAAAACTACAATAATCTTTTGGAAATATCTTGCCATCATAATCACATTGTACTTGAACAATTGCTCTTGATGTAGGTTGTAAATCTGAAACTTTTACTATAATAGTAGATTTACTTGATACGATTGATTTACCATCCTTGTTAATAATTCTTGGAATTTTGTATCCCAATAATTCAAAATGACCAAAATTACTATGGTTTAAAGTTACTTCTACTTCTTTTGTAATTAACATCTTTTAAATTCCTTCTTTCTACACATTTATTGATCTCTACACTAAAAATAGAAAGAAGAGAGGCGTGTAGAGATGGGTAGCTACTCCCAAATTACCTCTCAACTTTGATCCACAATATTTCAGTGAATAACAAATAATCCAAACATTTCTGCTTGGATTATCGACTTACTCACAAAACTTTTTATTATTCCCATCCACACAGAAAACACCTGATTGCTCAAGCGTCTTGTGATTTAGGAAACATTATTTATTATTCTAATCTAATTCAAGAAAACCTTATCATTACCATCTAACATTTTATTTCCATACTTAACCTCTAATTGATGCTTTATATAATCTTGCTTAAATCCCAAAGTAGTCAATGCAGTTACAATTGTTTCTGCCTCATCTACTATTTTTAATTCCATCTCAGTCAAGTAATCCCTCATAAGATCGCTTTTCTTATTTATGTTTCTTGTCTCTCTTATTTTCTTTGCTTTCATATTAAACAAAATAAGATACACCATGTCTGTGTAATCACTATAAGTATATTTATTTATATTAGGAACATATTCCTGAATACTGGAAGTCATTCTTTTTCTATCTACTTTTCCGACTTCTCTTTGTAAATTCCATTCTTTTTGTTTGCCTAAGAATGCTTGAGCCAATACATCTTTCGCCCTTGTTTGATAATCTATAAGTTTATTTACTGCATCCATTTTATTATTTATCATGTCTGGAGTTATTGATATTTTAGCTAACCATAATGGGAGAAAATCTAATTCAATTACAAAAGCGTTCTGTTTACCGCCTTTTGTGGGGAGCGTTAAATTTGACGCACCTTTAGAGAGCACAAAATCTTTCTTTACTTTTTTAACTTCGTTATCATGTTGTCCTTTTGTTAATCCTAATGCTTGAGTAATCCAATTAATTCCTGCATAAGTTTTACCAGTTTCTTTAACTCTAACTACCATGATTAAGTCTCCATCGAAATTTACTTCCATTAACTCCAGTTCTTTAAGTTTTACTAATTGATTTGACATTGCAAATCCTCCTGCTCATTTTTATAGTGGAAGTACGAGCAATACTTATCAGTGCTTCTTTAAAATAAAGCAACCTATCCGAGTGTTTATTTCTTATAAACACAAATAGACACACTAAATTAATAATGTGTCTGATCTGTTTATAAATTTAACAATTAAAACTTAGATTTTATTTTATTTATTATAACTATCCTCATTACACTCAGCAATATATTCCTTATGACTCTCCCATCCGATATTTTTCATATCATCTGCAAAATCTATAAGACACTCTAAAATGCAGTCACGGTAACCATTTGAACCCATAATAAAATCATGTGCCATAGAAATAAATTTCTCTTCTCTGCATTCTAAACAATCACATTCATCATCTGATTCAATTTCTTCTCTCATAGCAACACAGTCAGGACAATCACATTGGATAACTAAATCATTATCAATATAATCTTCTTCTATTTCTTCATTTTTACAACACGTACATTCAAAATCTGGACAATCTTCATTATCCTTACATTCACAGCACATACAATATGAATTAACTTCAGATTCATCAATTTCATCATCTTCCAAACATTGCTCAGTCTCTAATTCCCTGAAATATTCTTCTCCAGAAACTTGCTCTCCATCAACCGAAAATACCTCATACCATCTACCTTCTTTAGCATCCCACATACTTTGAGTTTGAAAAATACGCATTTTTATTCCTGCCTTTATATTTTATTTTATTAATTGATATTAATTATTTATATTTAACCTAAATAATCTCTGAAACCAATCCATACTTTAACATATCTTCTGCGGTCATATACCATTCTGACTTTTGCATTTTCTCATATTCAGCATCCGTAATTTTACTATGTGTTAAAACATATTCTTTAATTTTTTCTTCATATTTTCTTCATATTTTTCGTTAAACGACCAGTAATCACGAGCTTGCGATAAAGTCCCTTCAAATAATTGACTTCCTCCATGAATAAGTCCAACAGTAAAAGGATAACATTTTTTAATTACATTGGGATTATCATATCCTGCCATAAGTATTAATGCTCCCATGCTCATTGCATATGAAAATGTTACTATTTCAGTTTTTGTTTTTAATTTGTCTATAATACTACAAAGTGTCAGTCCATTATATGTAGATCCTCCTCCACTTGAAAGATAAATCTTTATTTCTTCTCCAGTTCCATCATTATCCATTTCTAATAAAGGCAATACAGCACATTCAATTATTGATTCTGTAATTGCTTCATTTATAATAATGGTTCTATTTTTTAATCCTTTGAAATATGCGTGTAATACAGGATTTGAAGTTTCTTGCATCTGAGCAACTAGTTCATCAATATTTAGAGTAGTTAATTCTGCCATATTATTTATCCTCATATTCTTTATTTTTATTAATCTTTAATCACAGTATTCATAATATCAATAATCCCATATTCCTTACTAACAATGAAACTTTGACTCTTCTTAACTGTACCTGTATACGCCTGTCCGTAACTCCATTCACTATTAGAACTCACCGTAGGTAATCTCCTAATCTCAACTCCATAGTCATCAATAACCATTGTCTTATGTTGATGAGCAACAAACCAATACAAATAATCTGAATTACTGATAAATTCTTTTGCTTCATTATGTATAGTCTTAAATGCTGACTTTTCATTAATATCATGTGCTATCCCAATACAAACTTTCCCATACTTAATATATTTTCTATCCAATGTTCCAGTATCAATCCAAACATTATCATTATTTTTATACCAAGCATTTAAAACTTGAAATATCCCAAAAGTAGTATATCTATCATGATTAGAATTGCAATTCCATACTTCTACTGGAGCAATTTGTGACAGCATATCAATAGCTTTAATTAATAAATCTGATACTTTAGTGAACATTTGATAATAACTTACTGAGTGATCTGTCTGAGGCGTACCTTTTGTAGTCTGATATGGTGTATCAAAATTACAAATATCACCTAAATTTAACAATATAATTTTATCAATTTCTTTATGTTTAATTCTACTTATTACATCATTAATTACATAAAAAAATCTATTAGTTGCAATTATATCATCATATTCATTATTACTTGTTTCTAAATAGCTTTTTAATCCATAATGGAGGTCTGCTATATTTAATATAAGAAGATCACCATTTTTGTTATGATTGTGTTTGATATATTTAGGAGAAGGTATAGAGTAATTATTAATAAGTTTTTCTAGTATTTTTGTAATATTATCTTCATTAAGTAATATTTCAGTCCTTGGGTTTACAGAGATTTTTGAACTGTAGAGAACCTTCACTCCATCTTCCTTAGTATTCATATGCCACATACTATTTTTAGCACTAAGCAAAATAAACTCATCAGGAGAATACCCATGACTCTTCAAAACAAATTCAGGATCTTTAGATTCTTCAAGACTCATAGAAATTAATTTATCAGAGACTTGAGAATTATCTTGCTTGATTTCTACAGATTCTTTATAATTTTGAGTAGATTGGGTAGGAGTAGGAATAATCAATTCATTATCTTTCTTCTTAGCATCAGAAACAATATCCTTATTTGTAACATCATTTGCTTTACGATATTTCTTAAATTTACTTCTTAATCCTTCACCAGTGCTTTGAGGATAATACAATTTAGCTAAAGAATCCCAAGAATCTGAAATTTTCTTATTATATTTTTGGTAACAAATATCAATTAATTTACTGTCCAATATATTGTCAATACCACCTATATATTTATTTTATTATTACACCTTTAAATACAAACTTTCTTCTACATATTCAGTTCCAACTTCTTTTAATCTCTTAAAACTACTGCATCCGCTATAAATATATAAATGTTCGTTATAAACACTTTCTGGTACAGCAAATGTCCTATCTTCTATTCCACATGTTCCATCAAAACTTAAAGCATATTTACATGGTTGTTTTATCAACCAATCCCATAGATTCATAAAATCAATTACTCCATTATACATACCCTTAGTCCCTGCATATGGAGGGTCTAAATACATAAAATCATCTATATTTGTTTTTATATTTATGTAATTATTATGAACAAACAACACATTGTTTTTATTTAATACCTCTGACCATTCTAATAAAATTCCTTCAAGCGTTTTAGGAACAATTCCATTTCTAGTTAAATGAAATGAACTATTGAACTCTCCTTTTGAGTTATATCGGATTAATCCATTTATTGCTGTCCTACTTAAAAATAGAAAATCTTCTGGCATATGTAAACTATTAAAATTATTTCTTACTTTATAGTAATACTGTTTCTTTCTTTCTAAGTCATCATCAATATTTAACTCATTCCACATTGATGTATATTTTTCAATTAATTCATTAGGATTATCTTTTATCATATTCCATAAACTAATCAAATCTTTATTAATATCTGAGCAAATATAATGATTAACTTTTATATCACTATGTAATAATTGTCTTAATACTGAACCACCTCCGACAAATGGTTCATAATATGTATTGATTGTTTTAGGGAATGATTTGATAATTTCTTCAGATTGACTTCGTTTACTTCCCGACCATTTAATTACTGGTTTGAAATTCATTATTATCATATCCTTTCATATCTATTTTTAATAATACACAGTGCATAATGCCCTGTAACCATTGCTACACAAGCACTTTTGCCACCGCCGACGTTATTATACCCAATAGGTTATTATATAGAACTCACGTTGCGTTCTTCGTTCTCTTGGTCTTAATCCTTTACTATTGTTATTAGTATTAGAAAGTATAATATAAGAGATATAGAATAGATATAATATAATATAATATAATATAATATTAAATAGTAATCATAATATTAGTACAATAATCTTTATACTTATTTACTTCACTATAGTTTCTTTCACTTAATATTACTTTTAATTCTTTATTACTAAACATATAGCATAAACAAGAATTAAAACATCCTACACAATTCTTATCACATATTTTAAATACTTTAGATTCAATAATGTTTTCTTTATTCTCAATTTCTGTTTTTATACCCAAGAGGTTTACTATGTATCTATTTGTTTCTGTCATAGGTTTGTTTAGTTTAGCATTATATTTTGTTATTTCGCCTCTAGTTACATTTATTAATTTTAAATCTTCTAGTTGGTGTACTATTTTTATCAAAGTCATTTTAGTTAATCCTGTAACTTTCATCATCTGAGCATAAGACATATAAAATACTCCAGATTTAACAGCATATCTCTTACTATGTATAAGTAAAGAATATAATACTAATCTATCATTTTTACCTTTGATTTTAATAATCTCCATTATTTCTTCCATGCTAACATCAATATCTACATTCTTTAATACAAAACTACAATTATGACTATAAATATACTCTATCATTTCATCAATATCTAAAAGTATTGCATCCCATTTAGTTGTATAAGTTGTCTTATCTTGTTGTTCCATCCATTGTATGATAAAATCTCTATTATCATCTTTAGATACTCCTAAGTGCTTATAATACTTAATAATATTGAATAAAGCATTGTGTCTAGATCCTGTAATTTGTAATCCATTGGTTATTACATTTTCAACTTGTTCAATAGTAAATTTTTCATCAACATTATTTTTGTATTCAGGAAGTGGTTTATGTTTATCTGTAATTGCTTCAATTTTATCTTGTTGTTCAGGAGTTATTAGTATATCTGCTTCTTTTTCTAATATATCCAATAATATTTGTTTTGGCATTGGTTCAATATAAAGAACATAATCATATTTCTTGATAGGAGCAAGACCTTTATCGTAATCACAAAACCAACAAATATTATTAGTTTTAAGATTAATTCCTAAAGGTAATTTCATGCCTTTTGGTCTACCTTTTGTTATACATGGTCTTAATTCTATTTCACCGTAATCAATATTTTCTAAGTCTGTATCTTCTAATATTATCTTATATATTTTGTTTATATCGGAAAGGTATACTGGTTCATCAAAGAAAATATCAATATGATAACCTTTAGAACCACTTATACTAATGTGAATATATTTCCCTGCTATACCTATGTTTTGTAAAGCATCAACAATCTTATCTACCGCCCACTTACATAAAGAGGGATCTTTAATATCTACATCAAAACACATAAAGGAAGTAATAATACTTCCTGAGAATATACCTATTGTTTTCTGTTGTGTTAGGTGTTTTAATATCATAGAATCATTTAATGTATGTTTTTGTTCTGAATACGTAGGAATATATGATATACTTCCATCATTATTTTCTTTCTTTATTAAATATTGTTCAAGATAACTTTTTCTATATGTAACATAAAGTTTGCCAATTTTCTGTGCTATTTCTATACCATTCTCAACATAAACTTTACGACTCTTTGCATTGTTATTAGGTTTTATTTCCTCTGTCACGCATTAATTCACGCTTCCCTTCATATCTCTTCATATCATGCAAGAATTATTATTTCCTGCGAGAACACCAGTCTGTGAATGCTTGTTTTACTTCTTCTGTATTTTTGAACATTGTATATGTATCGCCTTTACTTCCATTTCCTACTTTTAAAGGTAAAATCCCTTTAGAAAAATAGAACTCAGATTGAAATTGATTATAAATATAAACAAATTCTTTTTCCTTAGTAATCATATCAAATCCCCACCTTCACTTTATTCTTTATTAATTCAAATTATAATCCAGTGTCCACAATCAGCACACCATAATATTGTCTTACCGCAATAAAACTTTAACCAGAACCTATTTTTGAAGCATACAGGGCATAGTGTATCTTCATTAATTGAATCATAAATATTAGTTTCTTTCATTAATTTAATCCTCCTTATAGAGAATAAAAAGTCTTCCTAAAACAGAAGTCTTAGTCAAATACATCCTATAAAATACAGTTTTTCTTGGATTATAGTTGCCGTTTTTATCTGAGATATCACGGCAAAACTCATTTAGTATGTTGGGGAAGTCACTCGTACTTCCCACTTTTGAATCAATAATTTAAAATCTGTTCACTCGTAACAGATATTTTTATCAATATGTATCCATGAGAGAATTAATTATTAACAATTAAGTCTAACTAACTCTTTATTCTCATGTCGCTAAGATGTGTATTATTACATCTTATTAAGTATTTATAATGAAGGTGAACTATACCCCTATAAATTCACCTTCTCTCTTTTGACATACTCTTAATGTCACTATCTCATCGGAGTATGCCATTTCTTCTACAGCATTTCCCTATAGAAAAATACAATGAGTAGCGAGGGGAATTATCTAGTCGGCAATTAAGCCATTTTGCATCTCAAAACCCTATTCTAAAAAGATGCCTTGTGTAGCACCCACTGTTCAAGTATTTTTAATTATACTTGCCACATCTGAAAACAGATTTCATTATTGCTACACTTTCCCTAATTGATTTGGCAAACTGCATAATATAATTATAAGAAGAATATTTTTAGGTATTCTCCTCCCACTAATGGAATATTTGGATTCAGGCACTACCCACGCCTTCCAACGGTACGTTTATCTAATTATAAGCATATAAAAATCTTTAGCGTCCTGATAATATTAAAAATATTAAAATTTTGCCTATCAAAAACTATGCTTATTATTTTTTATGTGAGAGTGACAATTGTGCACATCATCACTCTCTAGATAAATTATCAGACCACAATAGTAGTGTCGCAGTCAATTCATTTGATATATCATCCTAAAGTTAACGATGCCACACCATTTCTTTAAGTGATATATCAAATGAATTGACTATCCATTCTATCTCATATATTGTGGTAAGATATTACTCTGATTCTTCCTGATCTTCAGCATCCTCTTCAATTACATCTTCAACCTCTTCTTCCGTAAAAGAAAATTTAACATATTTCCCTGAGAAATTTTTCAATAAATCAATTAAATTTTTAACGCCTTCGTCTGGAATCGCTATTACTGCAATTTGTCCATCAATTGTTAATTCACCTTCAGATGCGAGCTTATGTGTAATTTTCTTAGTTTCAGTAAGTTTGGATTTTGCCATTGTTTGTTTATTCCACCTTTGTTTTTATTTTAATATTATTAATTAACCTTACTCTAATTTATATGGAGCTGGAAGAAGGAATCAGACCCTCATATCTTGATTACAAAACAAGCATTCTATCATTGAATTATTCCAG
>Ga0209000_1000755_pt1 | contig 25674 bp, 21 predicted proteins | sample RifGroD2_FD_183998 | JGI IMG/M metagenome (GOLD analysis project Ga0209000, IMG submission 183998) | Groundwater microbial communities from Rifle, Colorado, USA - Groundwater D2 (SPAdes) (version 2) | ecosystem: Environmental > Aquatic > Deep subsurface > Groundwater | place: Rifle, Colorado... | reverse complement strand
ATTATATATGAAAGGAAGTGATGTAGCAATAGATTTTACAAAACTTAATAAAAAATTTAGAGGTGAATAAAATTTGCCAAAGAATTTTTATCAATAAAAAACTAAAAATATACTGTAAATATAAGTAGCATATGGGTATTTTGACCATATTGAAAGCAAGTGGTCAAAAAAATTTACTCCTTGGAGCTGGATTAGATAAAAAATACTTGCAAAATTTGAAAGATAAATATATAATATAAGCATATACTAAAGATAAGAGGGGCGGAATAAGGATGGACATTACTCAAGATGAACTTTGGAAGGCAATAATTGAGGATTTATTTGAAGATTTTTTAGCATATTTTATGCCAGAGCTATATAATGAAGTAGACTTTACAAAAGAATATACTTTTCTGGAACAAGAATTACAAAAAATATTTAATGATTCTGAAAGCAAAAAGAGAATATCGGATAAATTAGTAAAAGTTTACCTAAAAAACGGTGAAGAAAAATGGATACTAATACACATAGAAGTTCAAGGTTATAATGACAAAGAATTTTCTAAAAGAATGTTTGAATATTTCTATAGAATATACGATAAATATAATGTAGATATAAGTGCAATAGCTATATTTACAGATGATAATGAAAATTATAAGCCAAGTAAATACGAATATAATTTTTTTGGAACAAAACTAAGTTATGAATATAACATATACAAAGTAATTGAACAAAAAGAAAATGAACTACAGGAACAAGAAAATCCATTTGCACTTGTTATACTTGCAGGGCTTTATAGTGTAAAATTAAAAGAAAAATCTGAGCAAAAGTATAGATTTAAATTAGAACTTATAAAACTACTGATGTCGAGGAATTATAACAAATACAAAATACAAAGAATATTTGAATTTATAGATAAGATAGTAAAATTGCCAGCAAAAGAGAATAAAGATTACGAGCAAGAATTTAAAATTGAATTTAAAGGAGGCAGAGAGATTATGGGGATGCTAGAATTATTACAAGAAAAAGTTAAGGAAGCTGTAAGAGAAGAGGGAATTAAAGAGGGAATAAAGGAAGGAATAAAGGAAGGCAGAAAGAAAGAAAATGCGAGAGTAATAAAAAATATGCTTAAGAAGCAATTAGAAAAAGATCAAATACTTGATTATACAGGAATGACAGAGGAAGAATATGATGCGGCAGTTAACATAGTTAGAGAAGATGATTAAAATAAAGACAGCGATTAGTGAAACAGGAAAAATAAAAAAGCAGAAATATGAATGGTCTGCTTTTTTATAAAGATAAGATTATGTAATGAAAAATTTAAAAGATTGCCGCGTCGAAAAAACCTCTCACTATACTAGTACCCCTATAACTAAGTTTGCAAAATACACAAACTAAGTATTAGGATGTCGCAATGACATGTATGGGGGGATGAATTACAGGGAGATAAAAATATGTTATATAGAGAAATGGGTAAGACAGGAGATAGTGTATCAATACTTGGATACGGGTGTATGAGGTTTCCTCAAAAGAATGGTAAGATAGATGAAGAGCTTACTGATAAGCAAATAATGAAGGCTATTAATAATGGAGTTAATTATTTTGATACGGCATACTTTTATCATGGTGGAAAAAGTGAAACGGTACTGGGTAATATTCTTGAGAGTAATAGTTGTCGTGAGAAAGTAAAAATAGCTGATAAGTTACCTCCATTTTTGATTAAGACGACAGAGGATATGGAAAAAATATTTGAGACACAACTTGTAAGACTTAAAACTACATATATAGATTATTATTTAATACACGCAGTATCAAACTTTGAGACATGGGAGAGGATGAAAAATTTAGGAATATTAGAATTTATAGATAAAAACAAGAGAGAAGGAAAAATAAAATATATAGGGTTTTCCTATCATGGGAATATATCGAATTTTAAAAAAATAATTGATGATTACAAATGGGATTTTTGTCAAATACAATATAATTACCTTGATGAGTATAATCAAGCGGGTACAGAAGGGCTAAGATACGCTAGTGATAAGGGATTAGGTGTAGTTATTATGGAACCGCTTAGAGGTGGAAAACTAGCAGGTAAGGTTCCAGATAAAGTGAAAGAAATTATGGACAAGTCAGATATCAAAAGAACAGCAGCCGAGTGGGCTTTAAGCTGGGTATGGAATCATAAGGAAGTTGTGACTGTTTTATCGGGTATGAATGATGACAATCATATAGAGGAGAATATAAGAATTGCTTCAAATAGCTTGCCAGATTCATTTACAGAGGAAGAATTTAAATTGATGTATAACGTAAAAGAAACGTATAAGGAACTTATGAAAATTCCATGTACAGGATGCGGATATTGTATGCCCTGCCCTTTCGGGGTGGACATACCGTATGCATTTAGTTCATATAATAGCAAGTACTTTTTTAAAAACAAGAGAGCAAAGTATCAATACGCAGGGTTCACTGCCGGGATAGGTGGAGGAAGCTCATCACATGCGAAGCAGTGTAAAGAATGCGGCAAATGTGAGAAAATGTGCCCGCAAGGGATACTTATAAGGCAAGAGCTGAAAAAAGTGTCAAAAGAATTTAATTCACCACTTGTGTATTTTGGAATTTGGTTGATGAAGAAGATTAAAAAAATTTAATTCGAAAACTCCCTCGAAGAAGGGAGTTTTTTTGTATAGTTTGCAAATTATTACCAATAATATTATTGGGTGATATTATGTTTTTTGATAAAAAGAAAGAAGAAAAGAATGAGTCTAAAGAAGATGACTTAAAGAAAGAAGAGAGCAAGAACCTAAGCACCAAAATTTCAATTGAAAGAATAAAATCAAAGCTTGGGAGAAGTGTAGATTTTGCATGTAAAAAATTTAATGTAAACTCAAATAAGGATTTGCCAGTTTCTATTATATATATTAATGGACTTATTGATAGTCTAAAAACAAGTGAGTTTATATTACAACCACTTGCAGAAAGTGAGACACTCAAAAGTGCTGAAACACCTCAAGAGGTTATAAAGTTAATAGAGCAAGGAGCGTTATACTATTCATCTCAGACAAAAAGAGATAAAGAAGATGATATCATAAAAGATGTAATAGAGGGATCTGTTGCACTTATTTTTGAACAAGAAAGTATTGCATTTACATTTGACTTGAAAGGATTTGAACGTAGAAGTATTGGAGAACCATCTAGTGAGAATGTAAAAAAGGGTGGAAAAGATTCTTTTGTTGAGACTTTGCGTGTTAACACTGCAACTATTAGAAGAAGAATAAAAACTCCTGATTTAATAATAGAAGAAAAAGTAGTAGGAAGGCAAAGTAAGACACAATTAAATATAGTTTATATTGACGGTATAACTAACATGGACATTGTAAATAGCGTTAAGAAAAAAATAGATGAGATGGATATAGATCAAGTATTATCGATAGGAAAGCTTGATGAATTTATAAATGAAAAAAAGTATTCCGTTTTTCCACAAGTAGACTATACAGAAAGACCGGATAAGTTTTGTTCTGATATTATTGAGGGGAGAGTAGGAATAATAGTTGATGGACTCCCAATGGGAGTCATAGTACCTACTGAATTTGCAAAACTTCTTCAGGCACCTGAAGATTATTCAGAAGATTCAATTATTGCGTCTTTAGTACGATTATTAAGATATTTTCTTCTTATTTCCACTATATTATTACCGGGGTTTTATATTGCAGTTACTACATTCCATCCAGAGATGATACCATCAGAGCTTGCTATGTCGATTGCAGAATCAAAAGAGGGAGTTCCTCTACCTATATTTTTTGAAGTTATACTAATGCTAGTAGCTTTTGAAATTCTTGTAGAAGCAGGGCTAAGAATGCCCAAAACTATTAGTCAAGCAGTTTCTATAGTAGGGGCATTAGTTGTTGGTGATGCAGCAGTAACAGCCAAGCTAATATCTCCAGGTGTAGTAATAGTTATAGCTATAGCTGCTATAGCTAGCTATGCAGTACCGAATCAAGACTTGAGTAATGCAATACGGTTATGGAGATTTATATTTGTTATTCTAAGTAGTATAATTGGACTTTTTGGTTTAATGATAGGAGTTATTTTAATATTATTTAATTTAGCTAAGATGGAGACTTTTGGGGTTGCCTATCTAGAACCATTTGTAGAAAGTGAAACTATGCAGGCAGGGGACTCACTTATAAGATTACCTATTAAATTTTTAAAATATAGACCTAATTTTTTGAAAACCTATAATAAAAAAAGAATAGGGTAATATATCATGCGTGAAGCGTATTCGGAGGTGTATATGTGAAAAAGATTTATATACTTATAATTATATTTTGTGCGTTATTTATGTTTTCAGGTTGTGAAAAAATAGTAAGGGGACGAATAGAACTAGAAAAAACTGGTTTTATTAGAGCTGCAGGATTTGATAAATCAGAAAAAAATGATGATAATGTTAAACTAACATTTGCACTAAAAGGCAAAAGTAGTGGAGGAGATGCTAAACAACCTGCCAGTAGTGGGTTTAGTATAATAACAGAAGAAGGAAAAACATTATTTGATACAAACAGGAAAGTTCGTACATTTGTAAGCAAAAATATTTTTTGGGGACACTTGTTTTTTATTCTTATTGGTGAAGATGCTGCAAAAGACGATATAGTAAAATATCTTGATTTTGTTACTCGGAATCAAGATATAAGACTTACATCACATGTTATTATTGTAAAAGGTACAACGGCCGAAGATGCAATAAATAAAATTAGAACTAAAGATATTACTATAACAGAAACATTATCTAGTCTGGTACATAATTCAGGGGAATTATCAGTTGCTAGTGAATTAGAATTAGGAGATATCATTCAAATGTTAGACTGTGAGTATGCATGTGCATATATACCATATATAGAACTTAATAATAAAATAAAAGAAGAAGAAGAAAAGGAGGGTAAAGAGGTTCTAGAACCAAGTCTTTTAGGATATGCAATTTTTAAAGATGAAAAACTAATTGGATATATAAATGGAGGAACAGCAAGAGGTGCAAATTGGGTAAATAACAAAGGTGAAACAGGAACTACAATTGTAGAAGATAGTAAAGGAAAGGAAATATGTTTAGAAATAATAAGCATAAAATCAAAAACAACACCTGAGATGAAAGATGACAAAATTAATATCAAAATTGAAATTAACATGACAAGTGATATAGTAGAGTATGAGGGTAGGGAAGATATATTTAAAGAAAAGATATTAAAGGATATTGAAAAGCAACAAGCAGAGATAATAAAGAAAGAAGTTCAGAGTGCAATAAAATATGCAAAAGAAAACGAAGTGGATTTTTTAGGAATAGGAGATGCTGTGTATCACAAATACCCTATAGAGTGGGAAAAAAAGTATAAAGATAAATGGCCAAGCATGCTTAAAAACGTACCTATTAGTGTTGATGTAAAGACAAAAATTAATAGAACTCACAATATAACACAGCCAACAGCAATGAAGGAAGGTAATAAAAAATGATAATTTTTTCTATAATGATAATTGCAATTATTATATATGAAATAATTAATATGGAAGAAAAGGTAACAAAAGATATAGCGTTGCTTATTGGTATCTCAGTATTTACATGGTTAGCAGGTTTTTTATATATTTCAGATCCATATAGAGATAGTATTGTAAAGTTGATAATGGATACACTTGGAATTAAGATGTAGGATAGATTTTAAGGGTGGTGATATCGAGTGACAGATATAAAAGATAAAATTTCTACCAGACAAGCAATGTTATTATTTAGTACTATTGTATACTCTCCTACAGTAAGATTTGCAGGAACTTTCGCATCAGATAAAGCAAAACAAGCAGGATGGCTTGTACCAATATTTTCCTTTATAATGCTAGTATTATTAATAATGATAATACATAGTATATATAAAAAATATAAAGATGTGTCATTAATGGATGCTATATATGATATTTTAGGCAAGCCTTTAGGAAAGGTTATAATATTATTATATATTATATGGATAGGAATATTAAATGCATTATATGTTAGATACTATGCAGAAAGATTAAATGTGTCAACATATGAGAATACTGATTATAGGGTATTTATAATAATTATGCTTATACTTGTCTTGTTAATACTTCCTTATGGTATAAAAATATTAGCAAGAATGAATGAAATTATTTTTCCTATTCTGCTCCTAATATTTATTATATTTATGATTTTACTTATACCGGATATAGATTTTGGAAAGCTTACACCTGTAAGTTATACAGATATTATCCCTGTGTTTGATGCAAGCTTTGGTATTACTGGATTATGGGGATATGTACTTTTTGTATTTTTTATAGGCAATAAAATAAAAGATAAAGAAAATATTCAAAATGTGGGTATTAAGGCTAGTATATTTTTATTAGTAGCTACAACATTTATTATTATTGCAAGTATTGGTACACTTGGACATACTATCATAGAACGTACATCATTATCATTTCTGATTGCAGTAAAGCAAATTTCATTTTTTGGAGTAATCGACAGACTTGAATCAATACTTGTAACTACATGGGTATTATCTGATTTTATAATTATAACTGTATTTACTTATATAATATTAGATTTAATTAAATCTTTTTTAAACTTAAAAAACACTTCTTATTTAATTAATATAAGTCTAGTTTTGTTATATATTTTGAGTGTATTTTTATCTAAAAGTATATTCGAACTGCATAGTTTTTCTACAAATTTTGCGGTATATGTTAACAATGTATTATTATTTGTGATACCGGCTATTGTTTGGGGAGTAGGTAAGGTGAGAGGGAAAGTTTAAGAAAAATAAAAAATATTTTAAAAAAGTTTGTATATTATTTTTGAAATTGACCATAATATAAGTGTGGGTATATGATGGTTGAGTCAAGATCCATGTATGCTTGCGTGAGCAGGTGTGCATGGGTCGGCCAAAGATTATATGCTGGTCGAAAGGCTAGTATATAGCCGGAGGGAAGATTGTATGTGGTGGGGAAAGGTTCTATTATAGTCGAGGAATTGATTATAATAGGGCTCCAACTTATCATATATGGTCGAGCTAAGATTATATATAGTGCCGAAGATTTTATTTTATTATTTTTTGACATTATAAATTTTTTGGTTGTATACAGCCGTGAGGTTATATACAGCTATGCAGGTATTATATATAGTCGAGCAAACCATTAGTATGGGTGGTGAACTGCTCATTTATGGTCGAAAGATTATAGGTGGGTAATAAGGTATCTATACTAGTGCAAGTTAAATCATCATGTGCTTATAAAAAAGTATCATAAAATTTATGATACTTTTTTTGTTTACAAAGAAAGTCCTCTAGAACAACACTTTTTATACTTGTATAATTTCGGCCATGTGTGCTGTAAATTTATTTATGTCAAAACTTGAAGAAGCAAAAGTGTACCAATCAGGGGCAGCAGAAGCAGATTCCATTTTAAATTTTGAACTCCAGATATCATGAATTTCAAACAATATTGAGTATGGCAATAAATCAATAAACAAATTTGGGTTTTCTTTTAAAATTGCAACTAAGCCTTCAGCGTCAGCGCGCTCTAAAAAAAATACAAATCCAGTGACTTCATTTATATTTTCTAATGCTTTAGTATTAACTTTAAAAGTATTTGCCGTAAACATTATTATTAAAATATATATAATCAAATATGAAAGTAAAATTTGTATATTTACATCAGTACTTATTATTAAAGGAAGAGAGAGAGATGATGTTAAATTTAAAATAACTCCAATTACTGTAATAAGTAGCAAAGAAAGTGAGCTTCCAAATTTAATTATATAACTAATTAAATATTTAGTAGATTTATTCTTTTTAAGGTTATTTTGAGTTTCAAGTAAGTTTATATATATCCAGTGTATTACGAGTGAAAATAAAGCTCCAAAGAATATAGAAAAGTATATGTTATAGGTAATAAAATAAAAGAAATTAGAGACAACCAAAATAAGTACAAAAGCCGCAATATACTTAAGGGCCTTAACTCTAATATAATATAGTATATTAAATGGGTTATATAATTTATCTATTTTAGATATTATACAATTTCTAACCTTATAAGCTGATTTTTTAATTTTAAATTTATTTTTGTATAGAGATATGGTTTCTCCTAAACTGAAAATTTCATCGAAAAAAACTTTTTCATAGTCATCTTCAGTAGCAATATCTCGAAGCTTTGTGATGAAGAAATCATTATATTTTAATAACCCGAAATGTTTAGTCAATTTTACTTCTATTTTTACAAACCCCTTAGTTGCCCATTGTACGATTAGAGCATTAACATCATTAACATCTAAAGCATAGTCAAAAAAATACTTTGCCTCAGCACAGTTTAGGTTGAAAGGAGGATTAAAAGTAACTTTTGGAGTGATTTTACGCCTATTTATTTTGAATTCAATAAAGGACATAAAAGTTACAACTAATAATATGCAAATAGTAATAATTAATATTTGAGGAAAGTTGTTTTTGGGCTTCGCCGTCGTGGTAGTAAAATATTTTTCAGGCAAAGGGATAGTAACAGTGATTTCCTCATGTGGGTCGAGTGGTCGTATAGTATTGCCGAAAATAATGTTGTCTCTTACATCCCAAATAATGCTAGAATCATCATGTTTCTTTAAATCATTTAAATAAATATTAATTTTTGAATATTCAAAAGATGATGGAAGTTCTATATTGAAAGTACATTTATAAATAGTAGAGTCCCAAGTACTATTTAATATACTCCAGTGTATTTCGTCCATGTATCCATATATGTCCTCGCCCATATCATATGAATAGGAAATAATATAAGAATTATGACCATGAACTAAGCTATCAGTAGAACCTATTTTTATATCAAGGTAATTTCCATCTTTTTCTACAACATAATTATAAAAAACATTATTTTCATCTGTGACATTTATATTAAAAACTTTGTGTTCATAGTTATAAAATTTTATAGGAATCTTTTTTGTTATCCCAGTAGATTCTTCACTAAAATAAACCACTACTTTTTCCGTTACAGTATAAATATTATTTTTCGAGATTGAGATGTTTATATCGTAACTTTTAATATTGTAATGCTCCTCTGTTAAAGCTAGAGGAGTTAACACCGCAATAAAAAGAAATGTGACTAGCAAAGTCTTAATAATTTGATTTATATACCTAGGCTTCATAAGCCACCTCCATTAAATTTAGTGTCATTATTATTATAGCAAAGTTTAAATATTTTTGCAAAGAAAATATTTAAATACTAAAAAGTAGCAATAGGATGCGTGATTTCTGTAATTAAGTGCAGAAATAGCTAAAAGATACACCGTTTACTTTCAAAAACATACACTTTACTTAAGCTTCATAGACAGGGTAAAAAAAAGGTGATAAAATGTGAAAAATTATTAAAAAATAGTAAAAATTTACATTGGGGACGGTTCTATTTGTATATGAGGGGTGATAATATGGCAAGAGGCAAGAGAAAGAAAAGTTCTACAGGTATATATCAGATTATAATAAGGGGCAATGAAAAGAAAAACATATTTTTAGATGATCAGGATAAAGATAAATTTATATTTGTATTGAAAACAAAGATATTGGAAACAGACTCGGAGTTATATGGGTATTGTTTAATGGAAAACCATGCGCATTTGATACTAAAGGAAGGGCTAAGAGGAATAGCTGATGTTATGAAAAGGGTTAATATAAGCTATGCAGGTTACTTTAATAAAAAATATAAAAGGACGGGACATTTATTTCAAGACAGGTTCAAAAGCAGACCGCTAGAAGATGACAAATACTTATTGACTGTAATAAGGTACATTCATAATAGTCCCGTAGAAGCTGGTATAGTTAAAAGGGTAGAAGATTACAGTTTTAGCAGCTATAATGAATATATAAACGAGAAAAGAGAGATAGTGAAAGTTGAAAAAATATTAAAGTTAATAAGTGCTGACATAAAAAAGGCACAAACAGAGTTCATAGAGTTAAGTAAAAAAACAATAAGAGATAATGTAATGGACATTAGAAAAGATAAGGATGAAACGGACAAAGAGGAAAACATGAGAATTAAAAACTTTTTAAAAATCAACAATCTTAGCTTGACTCAAATAGAGAAAAATAAAATTTTAAGAAATAAGGTAGTTGTAAAACTATATATAAATTTAAAGATATCTGCGATAAAGATTGGATATGTATTAAATTTAAGCAGGGTGTCGATACATTCGATAGTGAGAGACTATAAAAATAGGACTAAGTAAAGAGGAGGCAGTAAATATGTGTAAGAGAATAATAGGCGTGGTTTTGCTAATAGGGATCATGCTAAATAATAGTGTAAGTGCAAGTGGTATATTTACAGATGTAAAGGAAGGAGACTGGTATCATAAAGGAGTGAATAGGCTGGTTGAGATAGGTATAGTGGACGGGTATGAAGATGGGACATTTAGACCAGATGATGGCATACAAGCTGATCAATTTATCAAAATGGTAATTGTGGGTCTTGGCTATAATGAAATAGAAAATGGTTCGGAATATTGGGCCAGTGAGTACATGAAAAAAGCCAGAGAGTTGAAGATATTAAAAGCTGATGATTTTGCTATATACCACGGAAACTACGATTATACAAGGGCCATAACTAGAGAAGAGATGGCAACAGTTATTTTTCACGCACTCATAGGCAAGGAAGCAACCATAGCAGACAGCCAAGATGCCCAAAAAGCATATGCTACCCTCATTAAAGAATACTCTATTCTTACAGACACAACCAAAACTCAAATAACAGAAGTATACGCGAAAGGAATACTAACAGGCTATCCTGACAGATACTTCAAACCCTACAGAACCCTAACCCGCGCTGAGGCCACAACAGTGATTTTGCGATTGGTTGACCCAAGCGAAAGAGCAATAGTAGTAAAACCTACAAAAACGATAAATGACGTGGAGAACGCAGACAATGAAAATACAGTTAAGTTACCTAAAAACAAGGCGGATTTTTACAGAATAAATCCTGAGATGCCAGTGGAGCTATACGAGTATGAGTATAATCAGAAGGCTAGGTATGATATGGATTATTTCATGACGAACAGGGATTTGTACAATGATTTGGTTTATAAATCTTCATATGGTGGAACGGGTAGACAAGTATTAACTAAAATAAAAGGATATGCTAAGGAATATTTAGATAGCGTTTATAATATGGACTACACGAAGGATAGTGTGGTGATAAGAGATGCGATTAGGTATCATATAACGGATAGTTATGCAATGCAAACATATATAGATAATATCGTTCAACAAATGAAGGGCAATAAAATAGTAAGTATATATGAAGTTTTAACAGATGATTCCCTTGTATATCAAGATCAAACGGGAGATATAAGAATAAGAGGTAAGTTTAAAATAATGTATCTGTCTAATACCAGCGGAAAGGCAATAATGATGGATTATGAAACTAATAAATTGCATAGTATGCCTATAGAATTAAATAAGTGGTATGAACAAGATTTTGAAATAAAGTTTGCAAATGCATTTGGACAAGCATTATGGAATAGAACAGAATTTACAGTTAATTCAGAAATAACAATAGAATGATAAGGTATAGTGTTTGTAGTAAACAAGAAGAATATAGAAACTTTAAAAATAAAAGACACTCGTAGACTGTCATTGCGAGGAGGTTTTTTCGACGAAGCAATCTCATCTTTTAAAAGGAAGTGGCTTATGAATAGAGAATACTATGTATACATTTTAACAAATAAATATAATAAAGTTCTTTATATAGGGGTAACCAATGATTTGATTAGAAGGGTTTACGAACACAAAGAAAAAATGACAGATGGATTTACAAGTAGGTATAATATTAACAAACTGGTTTATTACGAAACAACAGGTGACATAAGAGTTGCTATAGAGAGGGAAAAACAACTAAAGGGTGGTTCAAGGAAAGATAAAAAAGAGTTAATAGAAAATAACAATTCAAAATGGGAAGATTTATATAATAAAATAGTTTGAAAGATAAGATTGCTTCGTCGAAAAAACCTCCTCGCAATGACAATCTGGAGGGTTATATCAAATATAAATAAGAAAGTTGGTATTTATAAACTTTATGATAAAAATTTTAATAACTTTAGTATCAAATAGTACTTCAAGGCGGTGTTTTATATGCATAAGATATTAGTAAGGCTTTTATTTATGATAGTTATAATATCTAATTACTTTGTTCCTGTTAGTAATGCAGATTTTAATGATGAAAGAGTAACATTGCCAACAAGAGACAACATCCAATACCTCTCATTCACCACAACAGCCACAGCTGCCTCAAGCGGCACAAAATACCGCACCCTCGGCTGGCAAATTGCATTTAACGTAAGTGGCAGCACATATAAAATGATATACCCTATGAATGATGGAGGTCAAACTGGCAACATAACTCGTGAAATACCTTTTAGAGGGGACAACGGAGCTATACTTGAAACTCTATGCAGAGCTTATGGTAGCGGTGGAACTATAACTAACCCCGACAGTGACGATGTAAAGATAATGAACTACATGTTCACGGGGGGTACAGTCCACATTAATGCAGTACAAACAATAGTACGAGACGGTACTTACGATTATGCGTATGCAAATACTAATAATGGAGCTTTAAACTTAAATGGCGCAGGAGAACTGCAAGGATCACAAACAGGACTTTATTCTACATATTCATCTATTGCCGGAGCAGTTAATTGGAGTGGAACTGCTCTCGCCGATTTACAAGGTTATTATAATATACCTAAAGATTTTTCGGCAGAGCAAGTACCTCATTACATACATTATATATACAGCGAGTATACGGAAGGACAAACGATATATGATGCTACTACCTTTAAAACTAGTGAGGACGTAGCAATTGCAGGTATAAATACTAAAAGGACGCTGATAGCTGATGATTATACGAATAGTACAAGAACTTTTAAAAGTCTAAAGGTAAGCTATGATGACAATATAAATAATGCTTTTATAAATATTTCGTCAAGAAGCATCAATGATTTTGATTTTGGAGCAACGGGAAAGTACAATCCAAACATATACATAACAAGCTTTTACGAGGTAAAGAAACCTACTAATCCAACAGCTGTTTTGGGTGTTCGAGATACGGCAGGTACAACAGTCTATATAGATGATGGTCATCAGTTTTATACTACGGGGACTAATATGAATGTGACATTAGTAGATAAAAGCTTTTACGATAATCTTGAAATAAATGATATAAAGATAAAGGATATAAAAACAGGGGGAGTAGTATTTACAGGAACAATAACAAATGCAGAACATAATCTTGGAAATAAGCCGATAGGGACATATCAGTATCAGATGGACATAACATTAGAAAATGGTAATAAAATATCAGATGCACTTTCTTTTGAGATATTAAAAGGTGAAGAAACTGAGGAAGAAAGCATATTAAAAGTAAATAGCGATATAGATGCGCCTACATCGGTGTTAGAGGTGTATAGTACGGCAGACGCAACCTTTACCTTTCGTGCGAGTTCTAATTTTCTATTAAATGGTTGGAGAGTTATAGATGGAGAAGAGTATGTAGTAGGAGCTACTAGTGGTGACCTAGAAGGATACAGCGATATAGAGAAACTAACCTTGAAAATTCCAGTAGGGAGAGATGTAAAGGTACAAGTCAGAGTATGGGATGATAGTGGAGAGAGAGCTTACGCCGAAGATATTACTAATGTAGGAAAAAAAGAAATAAAACCAATAGCAGGTATGAAAATAAGGATGTTAAAGGAAAAACCTGATAAATACACTAGCTTAGAGTATAAACAGTATAAAAAGATAAAGATAGATACTAGTTATTCAGATATATTGACAGATGATGATGTAATTTTGTATGCACCAAATAACTACAATAGCTCCCTTACGGCAGTAGAAATACAACCTGTTACTTCGAGTGGAGTATTAGACATAACAAGGTTACACAGTATAAAGTTTGCTGATGAGTCAAAGATCATACGGGAAGAGGACAAGATAACAATCAGAGGAGATGTTGCGAGGACGGAAATACATTATTTGAGGTTTGATGTAGGTGGGTATTATAGACTAAGGAATAAGGTAGCCAATGATTATAAGGTGAGTGATTGGTCGAGCTTTTACACTATAAATGTGCTACCAGAGAATAGCCCTGTTGTGAATTCTTTTGAAATAATGGGAATGGAGAAAGATTTAAATGGAAATTATCATAACACAGGAAAGTTCTATAATGAGGAAGTAAATATGTGGAATATCTATAGAAACTCAGATGATTTAGTTGCTAGATTAAAGATTAGAGCCAACTATACAAGCACTGATGACGAGATAGGTGATGTTCGACTTCTGGTGAGTTATGATGAAAATGGAGATCTAAATACAGCAAATGACGGGGCATGTTCAAATATGGTTATTTCAAAAGATGTAAATAATCTAGTAAAGATAAGTGATGAGGATGTATTTAGGATTATCAGTAAAACTGTGGGTCAAAATGCTACTGAGATAATGATTGAAGTAAGTAATGATAGTAGAAACATGTTTGGTAAACTACACTTTGAGTTTGAAGTACTTGAGTCGCCAACATATCCAAACTATGTAGAGGGTGAGCTTATACCCGTGCCAATATCGGCAGCCAATATTTTAGATATGAATAATCTAAATAAAAATATATACATAAATAATATAACGCCTAACTTATCGGTAGAGACAGAAAAAGATAGTAAAATCGACCTATACTTACAAAGGGAATCAGACATGAGTTATTACTCTAGTATTGAGCCTAGTTTAATATCTGTATATAAAACAAAATTAAATAAAGTAGAGTTTGATAAAGATAAGGTATTACCTCATATAATATCTAAGGATACTAACGTATGGGAAGAGTATTCTTCTAGTCCATATGGATGCACAGTAGGAAATACAAGTGGAAACTACCAGATGGGTGGTATGTACGCCCAAAAGGACGGCTGGATTTACTACGTTAGTGGCAGCAGTATAAGAAAATTCAAATTAGGCACATGGGATGAAGATACTCTGCTATTTAGCTTGCCAGTAAGCGGTAACGGACAAATATCTTTAGTAAATGGATATTTTTACTTTGATTTTGGTGATTCTATTTGGAAAATAAAAGATAATGGAACAGGTGGACAATGTCTACTTTCACTAGATAAATCTTATTATTTAAATTCACTAACGAATTTTGTAGTGAGGGATGAATACATATATTTCAAACGAACTTATAAACAAAATAGAAGTGGGAGTAAGAAGTATGAAATAGTAAGGATAAATGTAAATACCCCTGTGTTAAACCTTGCATCCACAGACGGTATAAATTCTACTACAATAAAGGGCGGATCATATAAATATGAGTACCTCACTTTATATGATAATTATTTATTATATACAAGGGATGACTATGTATATAGATACAATTTATCTTTGGGTAGTGATAGTGATTTGGTAGGTGTATCATCGGAAAATCCAATAGGATATAATGGATATATATTTTTTTATAGGGTGCTTTCTTCAAGTGATAATATATATAAAATACTTGCAACGGCAACTAACAGGAAATACTCGCTTGTTGAACGTGATGACGGGCATATATATAATTATAATTTTGCAAATAATTTTATGTATTATATTAAAACCTCTACGGATAATAATCCTTTGGGCAAAACAATGCTATATAAATTAGACACAAATAATAATACTGAGGTTGTAATAGATGATGAGGTATCATCGGGGTCAACGTTATATTCTATGGGTGGATATGTCTCGTATGCAGGTAAAAAAACTCCCGCGTGGGATGAGCCAGTAATAAATCTAACTCCTCAAAATAATAAATACGGAGATAACACTAGCTTTAGTATAGAAGGTAAGGTCACAGGAGAAGGTACTGTATGGGTAAGGTGTAGGATAGGAGGTAAACTCGTAAAACAAACATTTAACAATCCGAGTAATGAAACATTTAGATTAAATTTCAATACAAAAGATTATATAGAAGGAATTTATAAAGACATAATAGTAACGGCGACTACGAGTAATGGTGTGTATGGGAAGGCAATTGTGGGAGATATCACAATAAGAAAAGCACTTACAAATTTAAGAGAAAACGTTACGGGTATGCCTATTGCCGGAAATAACGGTACAAGAATAGTTTATTTAGATAGCGACGTGAAGATAGATGATAATTCAGATAATCAAACATTAATAAATGAGATAAAATTACTTGCAACAGATCGAAAGTTAGGGATATATGCTAGCGATATTAATAATCAAGTAATAAAATTACTTGTTAGCAATTTCTCAGGTATAACTATAGGAGATAACTATAATTTAACTACTGATAACTACAGTCAAGCAACAAACAAGATTATAAACTACATAGATGTAAAAAAATCAGCAAATAACACAGCCTATTTTGCTATAGGTCGTGATGAACTAAAGTTTGTGAAGACTTTCTTTGATGAGGATAAGGATTATAGGCTGAGTGATTCATATAGTATGATAGGAAAAACAACAAAGACAAATGATATGCTGCCTGAACGTATAAAAACTGAAAAAGATAATACCCTGAAAATCACTTTCCAACATGATCCGAGTGTATGGCATAATCCAGTTAGTGTACATAGTACTGCAAACACAGGAATTTATGATATAGTAGCAAGTAAATATGATACGACTACAAATAAACATATAATAATTAATTCAGAAGGAACTGAGTATTTGATAGGAGGGCTCAATGATAGTATGCGTGGTAGGTGGAAGGCAAAGCTTCAAGCATATGATGATACGGGTAAGCCTTTATTTGATAAAATAGATACAACAGAAGTATCTTTATATATACACAAGCCACCTGTTCCAAAGTTTTCGGTCACTGAAATGCCCACAAATTTGACCTTAAACGATAATGGTTCATACGATATAGACATGCAGTATGCACAAAATAACGGTATAGCTAAGTATAAATGGAGGTATCTAGTTCGGAGTATTGGTGGGCAAGAAACATGGATTGATGCAGGAGAAGGAGAAGAACTAAAGGCTATTAATATAGTAAAAGCTGGACGAAACATAATAGACTATGAGCTTACAGTTTGGGATTTGCAAGGATGTTCAACGAGCATCTCAAAAAACTATTTACTGCTCGATGCACCTAGCGTAGACTTTGATTTTGTGGTAAATAAAAATGTGACTAATTATATGTATAAAGGAAATGTAGGTAGTGAGAAAGTGTCGGTAAAAACTAATATAAAATGGAATGACGATGCATACAATTCTTTGTTATATAATTCAAGTGGAACTAGAACGATTCAGATAACAAATAACAAAGAACAAAGGACGAATGAAGGCGACTTTAATCTTGAGGTTCTGACAAAACCTATTATAGAACTTGAGAAAGACAAAAAGATAACTGTTAGTACGGTAGCAACAAATAAATATGATATAACAAGTATAAGGGAAAAGACAGCAAATGTTAAAGAAATCTACGTGATAAACAATACAAACAGCTTTGCATCATACGATACAGAGAGAGGGAAGGGTTTTAGATTAGGGACAACCATACCAATAACAGTAAACGTAGCAAGTCATGACGGGGTCGATAGTTATAATGATTTTATTGTGAAAGTGACAAGTTCAGATTTATGTTTATCTAATGTACAGCTTTCACATCAAGCAAACGGGGTGTATATAGGAAATTTTACATTATCTAAAGACATAACAAATAAAGTTGAGTATGTGGTGAATGTGTACTCGGCAAGAATGGGAGATTTGCTAAATCAGACAAACGGCACCTCGTATATTTATGTGCCAACAGCAGAAGATGAGTTATGTTTAAGCAGTTTTCGTGTAGTTGAGCTAAAAGATACCAAGCTTGCAAGCTATTTTATAGATCCAGTGAATAATGAGCCAAAAGAGGTAGATATGGGTGTAAACCTCATGGCTATAGACAGCACAAACTTTGGAGGAATTCCAGTAACAAAAGGTTACAAGCTAATATTCAAGATAAACAGTAATAACTTAAATGGAGGAAATGATAGAATACGAATAAAGCCACGTTTTTATACGATAAGTGGTAACGTGAGGGATGCTTTAGAACGTGATGTGTATTGGATAAACTCGGAGCACCAGATATATAAAGCAGGAGAAAATGCACATAGCAAGTACTTAGAGATTGTATTAGACAATACTAATAGAGTTGTTGTAAATGAAAAAGAATCCATATGGCAAGGAGAATATTTATTGCCAGCTACAGCCTTTGCAGTACCCAAAGGATATGTACCTAAAAATATAAATGACAGTAATCTACAAAAAGATATTATAGTGGCCTTTGGGATAGTAGCAGAAAAGGAAACGATGGAAACCTACAATTATAACACAGGTAACTGGGAGACTGAAAGAACAACTCCGAAGATGCCATACGAAATAGGCGATGTAATACGTTATAATTACACAACAAATGGAGCACTTGATGATGTTGGTGTATATAGGGTGAGGTGATAAAAGTGGAAAGTGGAAAGTTGAGAGTGAAAATATAGAAAGGGGACGGTTCCTTCTTTTTAGGAACTGTCCCCATAAAAAATATATTGGGAGAGAAATATGCCGAGAAAAAGAAGAGAAATAAGTTCTACAGGAATATATCACATAATGTTAAGAGGTAATGAAAAGAAAAATATATTTATTGATGAAATAGATAAATATAAATTTATAAAAGTATTAAGGGAAAAAGTATTTATGACCAATAGCATTATATATGCATACTGTCTAATGGATAATCATGTACATATTATAGTAAAGGAGAATACAATTAGTATTTCAGAACTAATAAAAAGTATCAATGTGAATTATGTTGGATATTTTAATAAGAAATATAATAGGATAGGACATTTGTTTGCGGATAGATTTAAAAGTGAAGTTATAGAGAGTGAAAAATATTTATTAACAGTTATTAGATACTTGCATAATAATCCAATCAAAGCAGGAATAGTAGATAAAGTAGATGAGTACAAATGGAGTAGCATTTCAGAGTATTTAGGTGATAATAGTTTTGTACAATCAGGGGATATATTTAAAATCATAGATGAGAATGTCATATGTGCAAGAAAGGAGTTTATAAGGTTTAGTCAGAATTTTGTTGACGACAATGTTATGGATTATTAGATTTATATAAGGGGACAGTTCCTAAAAAGAAGGAACCGACCCCGAAAAGATTGATGAATTTTCAATTTAAGCGAAGGGTGGTGATAAAATGAAGGATGCATTTATGCCTATAGTGTTGACGGTAATAGTAATAATCGTGGCGGTATTTTTTATAATGAGAATATATACTCCACAAAAACAAACTGTGAATGCATTAGCCGAAAGTAGTGAGCAAGCGCAAACATCTGTTGTGGCACTTGCGGATGAAGATGGTAGCGAGACAACAGGAACGATGGTAAAAGCATTGTACGAAAAATATGATGGGACAGGTGTAACGGTGAATATATATGGCACGGATGGATTAACTACAATTGATGCAGATAATGTTGAAGCTGATGAAATATATATAAAATCAGTTACAAGAAGTGAAAAAGACATGAAGATGACAGCGATTAAGTTTGTGAAAAAGTAGTTTAGAGAGCGATCCCCCCCGCCACTATCGCGGAGGGATATCGTTTCCTAGTAAATAGGAGGTTACGTATGAAAGATATATTTATACCCATAATTTTATTTGCAACGACGATACTTGCAACAGTATTTTTCTTAAATAAAATATATGAGCCTCAGCAACAAACAATGAATGTGATAGCAGAAAACAGCCAAAGCTCATCGTTTGCAGTGACACATGTATCAGATGGGAATAATGAAAGTGTATCGGGAAGTGTTGTAAAATCAACAATAGATTATTATAGTGTAGATGAAAGCAAAAAAGTGATTGTTAGAAAAGGCGTAAATGAAGCAACATATATTTTAAATAAATATGAAGAAGGCTCTGACATGGGAGCAAGTGCAGTAATTAATAATAGTGAAAAATATGAAAAGGAAGTAGTCAGAGACAACGATACACACGAGCTAACTGCTGTTTGGTTTACACTGAAATAAGGGAGGCAAAAATAATGAAAGACTTAGTGGCAGGAACAATAATACTAATAGTGCTTTTTGGACTTTTATCTAGGATAGTAGTTGAAAGAGATTATAAGATAAAAGAAATACAGGTTGAAGACATAGTGTATACGTACACTCAAGTTGCAAGTAAAAAGGGTATGTTGACGACTTCTATGTACAAAGAAATGTCTAAAAAACTAGGAGTAATGGGTGCTTTTTATATAAATATAAAAGCAGAAAAGTTTTTTAAGGATTCAGAAATACCACTAGAAATAGAAGGAGAAAAGACAATTGTAGGTGTAGACCTTAGAAACGAGGGATTTGATATACTTACTATAACTGCAATTGCAAAAAGTAATCATGTGTTAAACGTATTTTATAATACCAATAGAGTGATATATAAGCTAAATGGCAGAGCTTCAGCACCGGTCTTTTAGAGTTAAGGATAATTTAAGGAGGGGTGAATTTATGAGGCTTTTTATATGGATATCGGTGCTAATGTTAGGAATCAATATACTACTTTACGGAGATATGGCTATAAATAATCTAGAGACTGCCAAAATAAAATATAAAAGAGCACTTGATTCGGCTACATACGCAGCAGCAAAATATAGAGCGTATGCAAGCGAAGAATATATGGAGAATATATCAGATGGATTTAGTGAGAATATATTAGTAAATAAAGAAGAAGCTTTAGAATGGTTTTACAGAGTATTCTTTAGAAATATAAATATGGAAGATGACCAATTAATGATGACAGAAATGAAAAAGTATATAATACTGAAATCTGTAATAGGATATGACAAAATGTACATAGCGGGTAAAGATGATATCTGGGTAGAAATAAATTATGAAATAGAATATAATGGAAAGAAATATAGATTTACTTTGTCGGATAAATTATACGACATAGAGCAAGGCACATGGAAACACACACGGGATATAGGCTTAGATGATGAGACAAGGCTTGAACTCGTGACGAAACATATAAAAGATAATATAAATAACATATTAAATTTGAGAGAGTATGAGAAAAACAAAGGTTACTATTATGTGGACTTTGGAGTAGTAGATACGGATGTGAATTCGGAGATAAAAGGTATAAATTTTGTAGCATTTGTGGAAGGAATGCCAATACCTGCATTTAGTAAGAAGGGTGAAAGTAAATTCTATGCGGTATCTTTTGCAGGGGCAGAAATAAGTCGAAATTGAGAAGAAAAACTGCTATTATCATAAGTGCTGGGGTATAAAGGCTATAAAAAACTAATACAGGTTTTTGTCATTTTAGTTGTAAAAACAATAAAAATTTGTTAGTATAGTGGTAATTACAAATAAAAGTAACGAGTTTGAAATAGATAAAATATATCAGTTAATACCAAAGATAAAGGGAGTGTTAAGAATATGGATAAAGAGGCGGCTATAAAACTGTTTAATAATAAAAAAATAAGAGTTGAGTGGGTACAGAAGGAAGAAAAGTGGTACTTTTCAGTGGTGGATGTGGTTGGGGTACTGAGTGAAAGTGAAAACTCTAATAATTACTGGAAAGTGTTAAAGAATAGGTTGAAAAAAGAGGGAAGTGAGTTGGTTACAAAATGTAACCAACTGAGATTACAATCATCAGATGGTAAACTTTATATGACAGATGTACTTGATACGGAAGGTATTTTGAGACTTGTGCAAGCTATTCCATCGCCAAAAGCAGAGCCTTTTAAAGTATGGCTTGCTAAAGTGGGAAGTGAAAGGATAGATGAAACAGCAGACCCAGAACTTGCTATAAATAGGGCACTTTCAACTTATCTTAAAAAAGGATATTCTAAAGAATGGATAAACCAAAGACTTAAGAGCATAGATGTAAGAAAAGAGTTGACTGATGAGTGGGAGAATAGGGGGGTTAAGAAAGGACAAGAGTTTGCTATACTTACGGATGAAATAACACAGGCTTGGTCTGGTTATAAAACAGGAGAATATAAGCAACTTAAAAACTTGAAAAGAGAGAACTTAAGGGATAATATGACCAATTTGGAGCTAGTATTGAATATGCTTGCAGAGGTTACAACAACGGAATTGTCAAAAGAGAAGGAACCACAGAATATTGAAGAAAATATAGTAATAGCAAAACAAGGTGGAGGTGTGGCAGGAAATGCAAGGAAAGAGATAGAAAAAATGACAGGAAATAACGTAGTGACTAGTAAAAATGCGAAGGAGATACGAAAAATAGGACAGTAATATTAGCGTAAATGAGAGAAAAAAATCTTGACTAATACTATATAATAGTGTAAAATACAGTTTATAAAAATTTAGTTTAGGGAGATGTTAAGATGAAACATGTAGATACGATATATAAAGGAAAAATGAATAAAAAGAGGTCAGATCAAGGTTGCGGAAAATGTCAAACAGCATGTAACTCGGCATGCAAAACATCGCTTACTGTAGCACAGGTGTTTTGTGTTGGGGATGGTAATCAGAATAATAACGATATGAATGACTTAGATAATGAAAAACCTACTTTTAATCTAGCAGAAGAGACACAAAGTGACTCAATAACATTGATTGATTTATAGTTTATTATGCAGTAAGGGTATATGCTAATCCACAATATGTTATTAATAGTGTCGTTAAAGGAGCTTGAAATGAAAACACCTCTTAGATATCAAATAACTGAATATGATTGTGGCACGACTAGTTTAATTAATGCGATAAGTTTTATATATGAGAGAGAAGAAATACCACCAGAATTAATACATGGAGTAATGATGTATACTTTAGATGAATTTGGGTGTGACGGTGAGGAATGTAAGGGTGGCATATCTATATTTTCTGTAAAATTTTTAAACCACTGGATAAAGTCATTTGCACATTCAAAAGGTTTTATAATTAACACGGAGTTGCTAGAAAATAACGATGTAGACATATATAGTAATAAAGTTAAAAAGTGTATGAGTAATGGTGGCGCAATTGTTGCAAGAGTGTGGCTAGGTGGAGAACATTATGTAATAATTACAAAAATTGATCACGAGTATGCTTATATATTTGATCTATATTATCAAGATATAACAACATACGATGAGGACAATGAAGTGGAAATTATAAAAGACAGACCTATTGAGTGTAACAGGAAGGTTTACTTGAAAGAATTTTATCAAATAGTACAATGGATTATGGATTAGTTAATAATGAAAATAGAGAAATTTTACTAATAAGTAGAAAATGAAATTTGATTTTGATTGGTTCTTAAAAATTACAACAAAGTGTTGTAATTTTTTTAAAATCTGTTGCGAAAAAACTAGAAATCTGTTACAATAAATTAGGTATTAGTCTCTTAACACTAATTTGTAAAATAATTATTTTTGTGGGAATATTGAATAAGTCGAGAGAATATAGAGGGTATAAGGCGGAGGTTTTGATATGAATAAGGCGCTAAAAATACAAAGTAATAAAAGACGTGGTTTTACATTACTTGAATTACTTGCAGTACTTGTAATACTTGCAGCACTTGCAACTATTGCGATACCGATATTTACAAATAAAAGTAATGAAGCTAAGCAAGTAGCGCACGATGAGAATATACGTACATTACAAAAACAGGCACAGATGTATATGTTAAGCCACGAATCAGTAGGTGACTCAGATGACATAATAGACGCTATGGTAGCAGAAGGATTTATAAAAGAAAGGCCGACATATCCAATTAACCCAACATATACATATGTAGTAAAAGTAGAATCAGGCAAAGCAATAATAGAAACAAATGAACCACCAACACCAACATTAAGTATAACAGCAAGCACGCCAGATACTACTTCAGCAATTAGCATAATATATACATTCACATTTAGCACGAGTGTGACAGGTTTTGACGATACAGATATTTCAGTAACAAATGGAACAAAAGGAGCATTCGCAGGAAGTGGAACAACATACACACTAGAAGTGACAAATGAAGGAGTAGGAGTAACACAAAGGATAAGCGTAGCAGATGGAGCAGCAACAGCAACAGTAGGTGGTATAGCAAGCACAGCAGGAAGTAAAGATATAGTACTAGCCCTTACAGGGGCCGACATAGTAGTAGGAAAATATATAAAATTTGGGAGATATAAGATAAACCCAGCAGATGTAGGCGAAACAGGTGAAGATATTATATGGAGAGTAATCAACAAAGAAGACAAAAATGGAGACGAAATAGATGAACTAATGTTAGTAAGTGATAAAATAATAACCTTTAAAGCTTTTGACGCAAGTGGATTAAATTCTGGATATGGAGATAATTACTGGCCAAGTAGTAACATAAGAGATTGGCTAAACAGTAATCAATCAGCAGGGAATGTATCATGGACACATGCAGGACCAACACTAAGTAATAATAGTGGATATAATAACTATGAAGCGAAAGCGGGATTTTTAGCAAATTTTACAGTACAAGAGCAAGAAAAAATAGTACCAGTATCACTAACAACACCGACAAGAACAGTATCCGGTTATGATGGAACGCCAGTAATAACAAATGATGAAAAAGTATTTTTGTTAGCAGAATCAGAATTACCACTATTAACAGTAGCAGGGTATGCAAACTATATAGCACAAGCAACCCAAAAAGCAATAGATGAAGGAAATGATATACTAATGGAGCCACCAAATATAAGTACAGCATGGGTCTATTTTACAAGAACACCTTATTTATCCAACGCTGCTTACGTTCAATACGTTTACACGAATGGTACGATGAGTGAATGCCTTGCTTATGACGGTTTCAGAGGGGTTCGCCCAAGCTTGTACTTAAATTCGTCGAGTATGATGTTAGGGGCTGAGAATGGAGCGACAGCAGCAACGGCATACACAATAACGAATCTCAACTAAGTAAATTCTAGAAGGGTTTGATTATTTTGGAGGTATTATATTTTTAACACAAACTAGAGGGAATACTAGATGAAATTGATAAGTGCATAACTACTGATGGAGACTGAATTTATTATTCTTAAAAATTACAACAAAGTGTTGTAATTTTTTTAAAATCTGTTGCGAAAAAACTAGAAACCTGTTACAATAAATTAGGTATTAGTCTCTTAACACTAATTTGTAAAATAATTATTTTTGTGGGAATATTGAATAAGTCGAGAGAATATAGAGGGTATAAGGCGGAGGTTTTGATATGAATAAGGCGCTAAGAATACAAAGTAATAAAAGACGTGGTTTTACATTACTTGAATGTGCGTACTGATAAGTTGTTATTGTACAATTGGTGGAAATCCAATCGGGAAAGTGCGAGTCGGTACACCCGTACTTAGCCTTGGGGACTGTAAAAGAATGAACACTCGCGGCAACGCACAGTCTTAAGCGTAGGCAAAGGAGAAAGCGAACCAAAATCAATAGATGAAGCGTAACATAGACCCGGAAATAGGCGTATAAGTTGGAGAGGTCGATGGTAAGTTCGAGCCCGCAGACAACATATACTATATGCAAAAACGACTAAGGTGATAGTAGACTCTCCCCGGGGCACAGAGCTTGGTGAGCTTGACAACGCACACAAAAGGGAAACGACAACAGGGGTATCGCGTACAATAAGCAAAACAGTAGAGAGCCACTGAGTCCTCGAAAGAGAAGT
>Ga0209000_1000750_pt1 | contig 25766 bp, 59 predicted proteins | sample RifGroD2_FD_183998 | JGI IMG/M metagenome (GOLD analysis project Ga0209000, IMG submission 183998) | Groundwater microbial communities from Rifle, Colorado, USA - Groundwater D2 (SPAdes) (version 2) | ecosystem: Environmental > Aquatic > Deep subsurface > Groundwater | place: Rifle, Colorado... | reverse complement strand
CTCTATTTGATTCATTATATCCTAATTTACTTACAATTCCTGGAGAAACATTGGATATTCTTTTGTGAATATAGATATAATTAGCATTCCGAGTGTTTTGCCATTCTATACTTCTTTTCATTGGTTTCTCCTCATACTTTAATATGTTAACTAATTATATCCATTTAATGTTTTAAAATCAATAGGTAGGATTAGTATTAGATAATTTTATTTTTATAATAAATAGTTATAACATATAAAAGTGAGATTTGATTGTATTATCATTCTCTATCATCTATCGATATTTGATGTTCATAATATTCCTTCCAATGTTTTAACTTCTTTGATAACTGATCTCCACAAACAGGACAGAAATTTCTTAATTGTTCTCTAGGTGCATGATATTTACAATTATTGCATTCATACAACATTGGACTTCCATTCTCTAATCTTAAACTAACCCTTGGATCATAACTTGGGTGAAAATCAATAGATATAAACTCAACTTGATCTGTCATTATTTCCTCCTTTATAGCATAAAATTTTCCTTTTAACGTACTAGATTATTTATTCCAATCCAAATCAAAAATATCTTTATATTTCCACCATATTTTTATACCAAACATAGGAAATGGAATTATATAAATGGTATCGTTTTTATCATCTATGAATATTCCAACCCATAAATCGTACCATCTAAAAAATGGTTTAACTTTTAATTTTCTACCTTTAAGATGATCTTTATAATAATTATAAAACATTTCAGGAAGAAATTGTTGTTTGTAGTCACAATACTTACAATGTGTATGTAATACATTATTTTCATCAATATACTCTAAGTCTAAATTACCACACCCTTTACCACATGTCACAGGATGAATTGGAGCTTTATTTTGCCAATATTCAAATGCTTTTCTGTATTTTCTTTTCCAAAACATTAAATTATCTCTCCTCTCAACTAACACTAAACTCATACTCCTCAGTCTGTAGTCCATCAATATCCTTACCCATTACCGCATCAAATGGAACGTCATAATTCTTAATCAAATATGTTTTTACTTCACTAATATTTTCAAAACTCTTAACCTCTACAATTTGATCTTCATGCCAATCTCTACACTCCTTAACCGTCAATGTCAGTCCACTTAATTTAATACCTAACACACTAATAATTTCCTTAACAACCACATCTGTTGACCATTTTCTCAAAACAATATCAAAAGTTTTATCCTTTAATAATTCTTGAATATGATACTCTTCAAGTAATTTAATACAATCTAAAGCAACATCAAACAAACCACAATCCACTAAAGCAATAATCAACTTTACTTGATAATAATCACTTTCCTTGAAATATTTAATCAATTTATTATCTAATAAATATTTAATATTATCTTTAACTATTGGATACATATTGTTTTTCATGAATTTATTCCTAATATTATTTCTATAATCATGAAGATTTAACACAATGTCTGACAAGGAAATCTCTAAATCAATAAAAATATTATTAATATATTGGAAGTAATCAAATAGTTTAAAATTATGTCCTTCATTGGCATAAGATAAACTATCAAACATTATCGCTGAAAATTCAGGCAATAATTTATCTTTGTGAATTTGATCAATAACTTCATTTGTATCTTTAAACTTTTTCACAACATTGAATTCAGATACCTCATAAGTCTTTCTTGAATCATAACTTCTTGATCTCTCATAGGATGCTAGAGGTTGAATTTTATAGATTATATAATTCTCATAATCTCTTAAATATCCTGTAAAAAATGAATCAAAAATATAACTTAAATCAATTTTATGATTATGTAAATTACAATAACCAGTATCTAATTGTTTGATAGTTTCAGTTTGGGATTGAATACATTCCTTCTTTTCTTTTACTTCCTGTGCTGTAAGTTTCTTTTTACCATTTTGTGGTTGAAAATGTTTATCGGTATATTTTGCTATTACTAAATAACAATATTCCTCTGATATTTTAGCGTTATTCTTTTCTAGTGGTAATGAATGATATGTCATAATTTTATCTCTCCTCTTTATTTTAATTTACGATTAAACATACATCGTTGATTCTCCACATTTTGGACAAATTAACATAATGGTATCACTTCCATAATCATCGTCTTCATCTTTCGCAGAACAATTTTTACAAAATATATTCCCACAAGGACATTCCATTACATACCAAGATGGTTTATAACAACTAATACATATTGTACATTCATCGGCATCTATATGTTGATTAGAAATATTTTTCATTCAATTTTCACCTCCTTAATAATCCCTCGAAACATACATTTCATTTTGATTATGTATTATTATCACCAACACTTCATCTTAATTTTACCAAAAGTAATTTTCTCTAGAATCCATGTTGTAAGAGAAATTAACAATAGGAATGGAAATACCACAAACATTCCCATATAAAATCCTGGTCGAATGATAATACCAAACCATTCAGTTCTAAATTGTTTATACCAATGTTTACTTTTGTCTATTACAACAGGATAAAAATATCTGTGTTTGTCATTTATTTGAGTTAAATATATCAAAAGTATTAACCCAAAAGGCGATAACAATATTCCAGTTAACGTGCAAAATGTTTTTTGTATCCACATAGGAATCATTTCTTCAAGATCCCATCCAAATCCACCAATCATATCTATATATCCTCCTTCTGTTTATTTATATTTTTCAACCATGCTTATCCCATCCAACATCCACTCTTTTCTCTAAACTCCTTAACAGTCCCTAAATTCTCCATTCCCTCTAATGTAATTCTTACAACTAACCAAGAATCATAAAACAACTCAAATGCTTTCTTATCAATTTTCTGAGTCATAGATAGATGACTTTTAACATGACCAATAGAATTCCATGTCTTACCTTTCTTTGATTTATGTATATATCCATTTCTGAGGCCAGAACTATATTGTTCATCTCCAATGAAAGGACTTTTTATTTTATAAAATTCTAACATTATTTATCTCTCCTACTTTTATTTCCAAAATTTCCACCATTTCTTCCTATCTTTTTTAGCAATTGCTTCTGCCAATTCATTCTCAAAATTACGCATATTATCATTTAAAATATCCCTTAATTTAATCTTCTCCTCTTCATTTTCATCAACAGTCAAAACTTTACTAGTATAATAAACTATATCTCCACTCTCAATTCCTTCAATATTTTCTATAATATCACCCTCATATTCTTCACCAATATTTAATCTATAACCAACATCTTGCAAATCAGCATATGTATCATAAGAAGCAAATTCTTGAATAGTTTTTATTTTAGTAAAACTTTCATGATGTAAATTATTTTGAAGACGAGTTATTTTATTAGACTCACCCATCCAATTTCTAACTAAATAAAAATGATCATCATTGTCTAACTTATAGTTGTTTTTCATGTTTTTACCTTTAATAATTGTTTGCATTATTTATTCATCCCCTTATTTAATCTCATGTTCTTTTCTCCAAGCAATAACATTTTCACAATTATTAAATTTCCATGTCTTTATTTCCATTTTTGAATTATTACATTCAACATAATCAAGTTCTACTAGAATAGTTAATTCACTATCGAGATGGAATTCATCACAATGAGGACAATATAACATTTATTCACCTCCTTTATATATTATAGGGAATTTTAAGGACGGAATTAACCGCCCCTTATATTCACTAATTTCTAACTAAATAAATCATCGTTATCTTCTTCGTAATCATAATCTTCTTCATTCTCTTGTTGCTCAATTATTCTTAAAACCTCATCAGGAATCATTGCTCTATTTAATTCATCAATCTCGTGCATCGCTTGAATATCTTCCTCAGTCATTGTATATTCTTCTTCGTATGGTTCATCATTTTCAAACATATCCTCAAATATATCTGGTTTTTTATCTATAATCTTTTTCTTATTCTGCAAACCAAATCCTTTATGTTTAGGTTCCTTCTCAGCAAAATATATTATATCCTCAGTCTTTAATCCGGCTTTCTTTTTATTATTAACACAATGTACAAATTTATCATGCTCTTCTTTATTATAATTCATCATTATCCATTTATAATATTTAAAATCAATTCCAAATTCCTTTCCTGTATCAAGTAATCCCAATGACTCTTCTAAATCATAATATTTATCTGCTTTACTTTCACTATTAAAACTACTATAAATATCAGAAAGTAATGTATCAGGATTGGAGTCTAATAAAGCCTGAATACCATGTTGTTCTTCATTGGCAGTAATAGAAAATATAATCTGATTCTTTCTAACAATATCTTCTGCTGTCGCAATACCCTTTTTCTCTTTCTTAATTATGGAGCCAAGTTCACCGTTTAACACCTTATTATTATTTTTGTAATTCTTACTTCCTGTAAATACTTTATTAGAATTAATATCCATTTTCTTATAATATTTAATTCCTTCTTTAAGATTATGTTGTGCTGTTTCTTCATCTGTAAACAGAGTGTAAAAATTAACACTTTCTCTTACTATTTTATTAGGATCACTTTTATAGTACCAAGTCCCTGCTGACTTATATCTAATCATGTCTAAAGCAACCAAAATTTTATTATATTTATCGATTGTATCATCCGTAAGACCTAAATCCTCAGTAATCTTCTTAAATGGTGGATATGCAACCTCCGACCTTCCACCTGATTTAACTAATTCATCTCCTTTTGGACGTTTATACATTCTACATTTTAAATAGCAATAATATAAAAGCAGTTTTAAATTATCAGCCTTTTCTATTTCTTGATTGTGTATCTTTTCTTTTTCAGTATCATACAATTCTGTATACTTATTAGATAAATCAAGAGTTAATGAACAAACTATTAACTCTTTAGGAGAAACTTTCTCAAAATCTCCTTCATATTCAATAGCTTTTATCTTATGTAATATTGATAATATTTCTTTGAATTGAAAATTTGTTTCACCTTTCTTTGTGCTACAAATAAATCCACATTCAATAATCATATTCTCTAAAGTAAATTTTATAATTTTCCTTCTATTCATTTGCATATACAAGTAATCTAATATCAGTAATGTTTTATCTTTAAATTTTGTTTGTTTTAATATACTATCCGTTCCTTCCTCAATAGAATAGAAAAATCTATTTGGAATCTTAGACCATAAATTTTCTTTGTTTGTTGTCATTTTGTTTGTTTGTTCTCTACTTTCTATAATTTATTTGTAAATATATAGTTAATATAAGGTAAAAGTTTATACCCACTAATTTTAGGGGGTACGATAATAAGGTAATGCTTTGGTTACACCCCTAAAAAACAGGGGGTAAAATAAGGTGTAATAAGAGAGACTAATTCTTAATAAGAGAGCATAATATCCTCCTATTCGCTAAACGCGAAATAGAAAATTTTTTATTGATTTTATTTTTCTCATTTCTTTTTTATGTAATCATTAACTATTTGAATTAATTCATTACTACAAGAAAAATAAAATACTTTCATATGAGGATATTTTTTATTTGGTGCAGTATCATTTAATTTAAATCCTTTTGCCATCAATATTCCAGCAAGCTTCTGAGACATAATACAATAATTTTTTGGTGAAGTTTCTTGTATTTGTTCCAGTATCATTTTGTTTAACCATCCTTTCATAATTACTATATTTTATTTATTACCTAAGTAAACCCATACACAATCATTTCTTTGCTAATGTTTCTCACCTCCTCTCACCTTGACACACTCTAAATATCTGTTATTTTTCTACCCCAATCAATACGATATTGTGCTTCTAAATCCCTAAGACAATCTTGATAATTTTTCATTACTTCGCTCATTACAAATGGTTTTATGACAACTTTTAAAACTTCTTCTAATTTACAATTCACAATATACTCAATAATTTCATCATCAGTTAATATTGATAATTTATCAAGAGTTGATTTGATCATTGTTGGAATTAAATTAACATTTAAAATATTATCTTTTCGTGCTAGTTTTAAAAGTGATTCAGATTCTACTATTTCATAAATTAATTCACTAATAATATGATTTTGACTATATTTATCAGCAAACCATTCAGAGAAATTTGTTAATGAAACACTATATTTCTTTTCGAATTTCTTTTTGTATTCTGCTTTTACAACGATAAAACCAGTTTCATTAGTATATACGTTTGTGTCTTTAATAATTTCTTTTGGTATTTCTTGTTGGAATTCATAGTTAATATATAGTCTTTTATTCATACTCTTAACACTCCTTTTATCTATATTTTCTCCACATATAATTATAACATTTCACTAACCATATGTCAAATATTTTATTTATATATTTGTATAATCTTTTCATTCTAAATCTCATCTGGATTAATAACAATAATCTCCTTACCTTGTTTCTTAACATAATTCATATTTTATTAATGTCAGTTATTTTATTCTAATTTTACAGAACTTATTTTCAATCTATATTCACCGAAATATTTTATCTCTGCATCTTCACGAACTCTTTTGGCTTCTTCAATATCTTTATATCTTCCCAAATATATTTTCACTTTATCTACTTTTATCTCTGCACACCATCTATCACGATTTTTATCATAATAAACTCCAATTACGCCACTTGTGTTATTACTTTGCATCTGTTTGTTTTTACTATTATTTATATTATTTACAATTCTTAGATATTCCTTTCTATTGTCAAATTTATTATGAAAAATGTGGTCAACCTTAATTTCAAACTTATAAACATTCATTATTAGTCTATGCATTTTTATAAGTTTTCTATTATCGCCTTTTATGTTAGAAACAATATAGCCGTTTGTTTCTTTTCTCCAACAATAATCTTTTATTAAATCATAATCTTCTAAATCAAAATAAAATGGCTCACCTTTAATGGTATATCCTATGCCATATTTCTCTGACAAATCATATGTATTATACTTTGATTTTGTTTTTGAAATATTATTATCTCTAAAGCAACCGCAACTTTTACTTTTTCCTGATGTTAAGTTTGTTTTATATATCTCTTTCTCTGTCTTGTCTTCACAATTGCATCTACATAATACATATCTTTTATTGTGAGGACTTTCTTCAATTACTTCCCAATTACCAAATCTTAAACCAACAATACTCATAATTTATACACTCCTCGGATCAATAATAATTAATTGTTTACCCTGCTTTTTAGCATAATTTACCGCATTAGCAGTACCACCCTTACTACCATTCCATACAGCAATAACAATGCTAGAATTATCACACATATATTTATTCCGAATCATCATTTTTGCTGGATGATATTCACCTACTGCCACACCTTTAAACTCATATTTATCTACAGTATCAACAAAAGTTAAAATATCTGCATGTTGTTTTTGTAATTCATATACATCAACACTTTGTTTAAACCATTTGCTTGATTGTTTTTCAAAAGGTATTGCAATTTCCAATTTAATTGTGCAAATTTCATGTTCTTTTGCTTCTTGTTTTAATTCTTCACAAATAGAAAACGCAAGCTGATCGATTCCGATTGCTCCACCAACAATAAATTTAAATTCTGTTTCATCTGTTTTTCCCATAATATCATTAATTACTTCAACTATCTTGTTTCTTAATACTCCTCTAAGTTTTTGATGAGCAAGTGAATCATAATTATATTTTCCTGGGAGTTTATCTGGTCTGTGACCTGTGAAACAAATTGTAATCATTATATAATCTCTCCTAATTTTATATTTTTACATTTTAATCAAGGTTCCCACACAAAAGGTACATAATCATCTTCTTTTAATACAGGCCAAGCACTATCACCATCTGTAACTTGACTTTGCAGAAAATCACAAATCAATTTTCCATAGTAACTATTTACATTTTCTGCTATGATATATTCACTGTAATCATCTAGATTATAATTACTTGTTGCTACAATTTTCATTTACTCTACTCCTTTATTATTAATCTTTTGCTTCTTGTAATAATTCATCAATATTTTCTTTTAGGTAATTAGAAACTTTAATATATCCTTCAGTAACATTTTTCTCATCGAATCCTCTATATTTTACTCTTGCAGGATATATCTCATCATTGTCAGGATTCCATACTATTGCCCAACCGAATAAATGTAAAGTGGAATTAATAAACCATAGAAGTCCTGAATCTCTAAATTCTTTTCCTGTTTTACGTGTTAGCATATTCTTATCTCTCCTTAATTAATTTGTTTTAGTATTCAATTTCCCATTTTCCGTTAATATCTCCCAATTCCAAACAATGAACATAATAATCAATTTCATGGAAATTAGCAAATCTTTCTCCTTTAATTCTCTTACCACTATTAATAGCTGTCATAAAGTCAACGTATTCTCTAATTAATTCCCAATCTTCGTTTACATCTGGAATACAAATACTTACTCCATTCTTAATATCTTCAACAAGTATTCCATTTGATATTTTGAATATTTTATTATAATTTTGTCCTTCTGTTACAGATTTATATTTAGCATTTAAATAAGTGAGCGCATATGTATATAAGTCTCCTGTTTTCATTACGCAATCTCTCCTTTATTATATTTATTTTTATACCTTAAGTCCCTTAATAATCTTTGTTTTATGTTTTGACAATGGCATCAAATCTCTATCAGACCATGTTAAAACAAGTGAATCCAATTCTTTCGCTCTTGATTCTTCATTGTCCTCTATAACACTTGAGAAATTATCTTCTTCATCAGAACTTATACTAGGAGTTGTAATCCAATATGGAGTCATTTTTGTTGTCTTAGCCATATTATTTAATCTCCTTTTATCATTTCTCCCATTGGTCTCTATCAACAAAACGCTCAATATCATAATAAATATAATTGTCAATCATCCCTAAAATTTTATTAACATCATATTGTCTACCATGTATTTCAAAGTTCTTAAAAACTTCATAAACACCAGTATCACACATTTTATCACAAATATCACTTGTTTTACCCATGCGCTTACCTTTAATTTGATTATAGATTGTATCTCTAATTTTATCTATTTCTACAAATATATTGGTTAAATATTCATTTATTAATGTTTTGGTAACTTCTTTTAGTTTATCATTAATTTCATCAATACTAACTTCTACGAACGGCATATATAAAACCTCCTTCATCATTACTTGTTTTTGGTAAACAATCTGTTTCAACCCACAACCTATAAATTTCTTGGCTCATTCCTAAGAATTCATAAATTTCTTCTTTACTGTCTCCAGTATGCCATTGTTCGATATAATCATCAATATCATCAAGAATAACTCTTTCTTTAAGATATAATTGATAAAACTTTTCTGTTTTACTCATTTGTTTCACGTCCTTCTATTCGTCGTAATTGCGATTATAATCCATAAGGTCAACTCTAATCTTACCTGAATGTTTAAATGGTATCGTTTTCTTATTATACCAATTTGGAATATTATAAGTTTTTCCACATGATTCGCAAAAATTAATACTACCACTCATTCCAAACAAAATAGCAAATGTATCAAGTTCATCATCAATTTCTTCTCCACAATTAAAACATTTATCTAATATTTTATTTTTCCCCTCCTTTCGTAAAACACTCCACATAATATTATATCATATTAATTACGTGAATGCAAATATAATTATTTATATATTCATAAGAAATATATTTTACCATAAGTTGACAATTTTAATTGATAAATAGGGTTCTGAAACACGCTTGTAGCAACACTTTCAGAACCCTATAATTTTTAATTAACCGTCATAACCTGAATAGCTTCCACTAAAAAGAGTTTTTAATGAATTATGTGATACATCATATGCCATAGCTGCCGAACAAGCAGGTTCATCTTCAATGTCCTCATAGGCGAACAAATATTCTTTATTATCTTCTACTAAAGCAACATCTGAAGGATCTATATACAAATTATCATTTATCCGTCTACATGATTGTTTAACGTCTTTACCACTTACAATATATTCTAAAATCCCCTTACCTCTGCGACCATATTCCTCTAATAAATATTCTGTTAATGCCTCTTTATTAAGAACCTCACTACAACAAATAATATAACTACTGCTGGATGAATTACTAACGAAATCCAAACGTATCTTCATTATTTAACAACTCCTTTTAAATATTTTTTAAATAAATCATATGTACCAAATTTTATTTTTATCTCGCCTAAAATTCATTCACTATTTAATTCTCTAGATTTGAGCAAATAGGTTAACATATCTCTATCTGTGTAAGTTGAAAGATTACAAATAGGACAATATTTTTGTGGAAGGTCATATCTAAAATCATAATCCATCGCCAAATCATTTAATTCAGAATCTTCCATATCGTCAAGTGCATCAATTAATTTTACTCCATCCGATGTATACTCATCCTTGTCAATAACGCTTTGAAGAAACTCTTTCCAGTCAAGAGTGCCAACTTCACCTTCACAAATTGTATGGCCATTTTCACATTGATACATACCCGCATCTGATAACCCCATATCCCAACCAGATGCGGTTTCTCCACAAACATCACATACGAAAGATGAAGAGCTTGAATTAGTTACAAAAGACAAACGATATTTAGCCATTATTATTCTTCCTCCCCTTGATATATTGTTTTTACAAATTCACAATCTGGCAATTTATCTGATAAAAACACATCATCACCGTTAAAATCATCTGAATCATTACTATATGTATAATGAGTAGACATTAGGTATGAAGCATTTTCATCAAAATCACTTTCTTCAATATAATCATGAAGTTCAGTTCCTCCATTGCTATATCTATGATAATCTTTACCTTTTTTAAAAAATGAATCAGCTAATCTTAAACCTGTATTTCCTAATTCTTCTTTTAATAAGTTTCTGAATTTTTGACAATCATCTATCTTTTTAATAACTACAAATGAACTAGAACTACTATTAGTAATAAAATCACCACGAAATCGCATTTAATTATTCCTCCATTCATCATATTTCTCCATAACCCTATTCTTATCTAACCATAATTCGTCACAAAAATAATCAATAAAACTTATAATTTCTACTGTTGCTTCATATTCTCCATTATCTACTTTTCTTTGGTCTTCTTCACTTAAATCGCTATAACACGAATTACACATTGCTCTTTCATATTCATCGTCCCAATCATAACACTCAATGGTGTCACTGCATTTTGTGCAAATGAAGCTTGAAGAACTGCTGTTTGTCACGAAATCTTGACGGAATTTTGCCATAATATATTCCTCCTTTCTTTTTAATGATGTGAAAATCTTTTGTGATCAATATTGTCTTTGTAAAGTATGTCGCTTTCTCTCAATCTGCCTTCCATATTGTCACCATGATCTTCATATTCTACAGAAAATATAAAATCATTGTCTTTCCCCTCTAAGAATTTTTGTGCTTCTTCGGTTCCTTTTTGTTTATTAAACTTTTCTCTATCTTCCCAAGACATTTCATGTTTCCATCCGAATTCATTATAACTCCAATCTTCCTCACTGAACTCAGCAATTAATTCCTCACTTGTCATACCCTGTTCTGGCATGTCCTCAAATAATCTTAGAAGTAATCCTAAATCACCATATTTATATTCACCAAAAACATCATCATAAAATTCTCCAATTGTTTTTGGTTTCTTTTTTAATGCAATAATAAAAGAACTGGACGAACTATTAGTCACAAAGTCACATCTTACCTTTGCCATAATTATAACCTCTTTCTTTATAAATTTATTCAAGTTTAATAATTTATCCTAAATGATGTCCTGTAGCATCCAATACTTCTTCGATATAGCATTGAACATCATAAGGAATACTGTTTTCATCCACTGAAAAAATAACAAAATCACCTTCCATTGCTTCTTCTAAATAAGTTTTACTGTTGTTTGACTGAACTTCATTTCCTTCTTCATCATATTCACAGTCAATATAAGAGTCTCCATCTCCCCAACAACTATCGTTGAATGCCTGTTTTACTTTTTCAATTTCCGGTGTTGCAACATAACCAAACACATCTGAATATTTGAGATTTTCTTCAAATATCTTATTGTGACATTTAAGAATTGAATTAAGAATATTTTTCAATTTGTGTTCGGTTAAATTTTTAGTAATTCCGTAATCTTTCTTTTGAATTACAAATGAACTCGATGAAGAATTACTAACAAAATCCATTCTAACCTTCATAAAAATCACGTTCCTTTCTATTTTAACAATAAGAAAATGTCCATCCTTTATGTTGTACTGCTCTACCTTTTAAACATTCTATAATATTGGGAGCAGTTAAATTATGTTCACGAGCAAATTTAGCAATATTTTGAAATTTAAATATTTTACCATTAGGAGATATACTTTTAACATTTTTGTTATATACACTTTTTGTTAATCCATGATTTAATAATGTATCAAGCCAAATACAAGTATTTACTGAATAAATTTTATTTTTTACATTCATTTGGAGTGTATCTTTATCAATCTCTATAAGTCCCATCATAAAAATATCTTCATTCCAACCTTCTAATAAAATCGCATCATTGTAAAAATTCCAAAAACTAAACCATCTTTCAATAACTGTTACATCTTGTAATCCATATATTAAATAATTGGGACTATTTAAATCATAACATCTCCTTATCATATTACTCCATACTCGATAAATTTTATTATATATTCTTTTATTAGGAAATTCTTTTCGTGGTTTTTCTAAATACCCGATACCGCAAAGAGTTTTTACTAAATAATCTCTAATTTCTCCATTAGTAATATCTAATGAATTTACAGAAGTTTTATATCCAGTATCTACAAATTCAATATCAAATATAAATCTTCTGTTTTTATCCTTGCCTACAAAATTTAACACCTTGTATTTACCAAAATTATTAGAATTATACATATTCCCAACAATTACGGTACTTATATTTTTAGCTACTATATAAATCTTTCTCCTCTCTTCCACACAATACGATTTGTCTCTTAATAGGGCAACCACCCAAGCAACTCAGTCTATCTTTACAACTACCACAGGACTTCTTAAAACACCCTCTAAATTCTTCAAACTGATCACTATTCCAAGCATTTTGAATTGTGTCATTACTAATGTCATACGCCCATCTCAGGTCTTGATTGTCAAATGAGCAAGGAATCATTTTCATGTCAGATGTAATGTAAGCAGACCATCTTCCAGCCTCACACGTATCAAAACTATCTTGATTAAGATTAGAAGTAAGATTAAGCAAAGCCGGAACATTACATGAATCAAAACCAATTTTAAAATCAAATGTATTAGTGTCTATAAGACCATAAAATTCTTTAACACGTTCATCATTAATATCCAACACATTATCTTCTTTACCAAGACCCACAGGTTTGTGTAACAAGAATATAATCGCATTAATACCTTTAGGAAAACTATTATTTTTGAGTCGTTCAATTGCTTCATCAATGCTGTTTTTACCTAACACATAATGGATATTGGTTTTTACTTCTGCTTTCAATAGCATATCAATTGCTTTATATGTATGCTCTTGACGATACCAAGAAATTGCTACAGCTCCGCATAGTCTTTTACAAATGTCTACAATCTCATCTGTAAATCCTAATCCTGATGAAGTAAAATTTGGAACAATATTATTTGCTCGACAATACTTCAATATCTCTTCAAATTGTTCATGTTGATCTACATCTCCCCTCCCTCCTAGTGCTAATTGATATGTTTTCCCTTTGCACTCATCAACAATCTTTTGGAAATTTTCTAAAGTCATATTTGGTTCATATGTATTTAATCCATTTTGATAACATTGAACTCCAGACTTCATACAAAGACCTGATTTACCATGTACGCAATGACCCATTACACCCACATCAATCAACTCAGGGTATACTGTCATAAATGGATCTACCCCAGTATCTTTACCATCCTCAATTACACCTGTACGAACATAAAAACCTGTCTCTGGGTTAAACATTGAAATGAATTTGTTTTTCTTGTCTACCTTTTTAATCATCTTTCTTTCCTCCTAATAATTAATTTCCTATTACCATTATAACCCACTAACCCTAATAAGTCAAATATAATTTATTTATTTTACCATAAAATAATGCTTTTCTGGGAAATTTAATTCATACATCTATGTATCTTATCTGTCTCCAAATATTCACCACCAGTTTTTAAAGCATATGACAACTGTTTTTCAAGGTTATCATTATCCAATTCAAGCCTAACCATAAAAGAAAATAAATTATTAAAAGATTCTTGACTAATAAATTTCTCTTTTTCAAAATCAGTCTTTATTTCTAATAGTTTTTTGATTATTTTGTCACTCATTGTTTTCTATCTCCTTATAAGGTTTATTTATTTTCCACACTAGGCCACAATCACAATGTAATTTATCATAAATATCATTACTTGTAATAATACCATTCATTATATGCCCACAAGAGCATATTAATGAGAAAATATGTCCTTTATTATTCATATATGCTTTAATCTCCTCTCTATCTCTTGCTTTATCTTCTTCAGTCATTGGCATTATTTCACCATGTGTATATTTACCACTAGTCCTATCCATTTCTCCGAATGGGAGAATGTTAAGGAATTTATCTGAAGAATTGGAGTAGTGACTATTAGTTTCTTTAAGGATTGAACATTTTTTGAATTGTTCCATCTTATCTATTCCTCATTTTCTATTCTATCAATTCTTTAATTTCTTTCACTGACAATATACATTCAAAACAATTATCAATGTGATTATTGAGACTATAACATATCATAATTCTTCCTAAACCATGAATACCCATACCATGACAAGTCACTCTATTAAAAAGCCTAACTTTTCAAGGAAGTTTTAACTTAATTAAATTTTCACAAGTCTTATAACTTAATATTTTATAGATTTCTTTAGTCTCTTGATCTATCTTTTCTCTTTCCTGTTTAGTTCCTAATATTTCATTCTCTAATTCGTTTTTTAATGAACAATAAATGTCATCTACGGTTTGCGAAGTAGTTGATAACATTTCTTTAAGTTTATTTTTATAATCTGTACTGGTTAGAGGTTGCATATCTTCTCTATCCTTCTTATACCAATAATCTAAGGCACTGCTGTATATTGCCATTATTTATTCCTCCCATACTTCTTTAATAAATCATTCATATAGTTTGGTTCAGATTTAATTTTACGTTTCGGACACCATTGAGGGCTAGTTTTCATATCTCTACCAGGGACTTTCATCCATTCCATTACTTCCTCCTTATTAGTCGCTTCAAATGTACAATAATGCGATCCTCTTAAAAATGAATTGTGTTTATGATAATTACAGTCTTTGCATTTTGGCACAGGAAACTTCATACTCATTTTATCACCTTTTCTTTGAGAATAAATTTGATTTGATTTGGTTAATAGATAATTCGACACATTGGATTAATATTCCTTTAATTAATTTTACATACTCTGTGACATCTCAGATAATAATCTATTGGTATCAGTTAGAGTCGTATTGATCAATGTCTTAGAACTGCCTTCTGGGCTGTCTGATAGCATTTCTGTGAGATATTTAATGTATGCTTCCAAGGCATTATAGATTATGTTTTTCTCTTGTTTGGAAACTTCTAGTGTTTGTGCGATTTTCATTTATGTCATTCATTGAAATGTTTCTCGTATAATCTTTTCTAATTTCTAATAGATAAATGATAGTTTCTTGGATTAGCAATTCTGCTTTAGTCATTTGTTTTCGATCACCTTCTTCTCACAAACTGATTTTTAAGCTAATTCAAAATATTTTTCAATTTCTTCTCTACTACATGGGAATAAATTTCCTTTAATTCTCAAATTATATTCATCAAATATTGAAGAGGAAAAATCTCCAATTTCAACATTTTTAAAATCGTTAATAGTAAAATTATTAATATCTTCTGGATCTACTCCATCTATCTTAAAAAAATCTTCCAATGTAAGTTCATCTTTAAGTTTAAAAACAATATGTTTGTTCTTATTTGGATTAGCAAAGAATTCATTTAGAACTGTTTCTTTAGAATAGATTGCATTTGCCCATTGTGCAAACCTCTTAATCTCCCATTTATATTCTTTCCCGATTCTATTTATATATCTAGTATTCATCATTTTATAAGTTAACATATCATCTTTAATAGAAACTACTTTTCTTATACTACTTATATTTTTATCAGTGTAACTTTGACCAATTTCAATATCCTTTGTTTTCATAAATTACATCTCCTTTCAAACTGACTACTATTTAAAGTTTTCCTTCTAATTCACTTATTCTTTTCTCATATTTCTTTGTTAATATATTGATTATAGTTATTCGGCTTATAAGTTCATCTAGTTCACACATATATAATCAATCCTTTCTTCCCTTCCTAACTTCTTTTCTTAATTCTTCCCACCATTGTTTACCTTGATAAGTTTCTAATATCTTGCATTGATTTTCCTACGATTGTTAAATTTAATTTCATGTTTATCTTCCTTTCATTTTTTCTATTAATTTAGTATATTCAATACATAGTTTAAGCACCATTTTACAATCGTCTTGATGTTCTATTACTTTATTCGTAAACTCCATTGCTTCATCTTTTAATCCTGCGCTATATAATGATCCTGCTAATCTTCCTGACATACAAAAAATATCTCTTTCTATATCACTAATTTTATAAATTTGATTATCCATTATTTATCCTCATCTCTAGTCTTATTTATCCAATTTTTCTCCACAGAATGGACAGTAACTAATATTTCTCATCACACAATCATTTAGAATATTATATAATTCCCAACCTCTTGAAAGACTAAAATAGATAGTATAATCATTACATCTATGTGGTTGATTTTTACTTAATAGTTCATAATCATGTTCAGTTAACATTTAATTTCCACCATTCTATTTTAATTTAAATTCCAAACAATAGGTATTCCGCAAACTGGACAAAAATTAAATTTAGAACTTCTGATAATCCAATTATTATTACAATTTCTACAAGTGTAAAAATGAAAACCTCCAATATTATCATGAAAATCATTATTAGATATTATTGTTGCATCCAATTAAGTATTCCTTCCTTCCTTTCTTTCTTTACATTAATAGTTAAGTTTGATGCTATTTAATTCATTATAGATTTATTACTAATAGATTGAAATAAATCTCTTTCTCCATCTGGTGTACTTGTATTATGGAATCTTATGTTTGCTAAATTTGTTTCCCAATCATAATTTTTTAATTCATAAATAACTGTTTCTACATTATTTATTTTCATGTATTCTTGCCAATAAACTGCCAATTGTGGATTTGTAAAAGGAATTGATACTTTTCCTGAACTAACCATATAAGTAGGTTTTACTTCTTGTGAGGCATACCTTGTATCTTCCCTAATAAGTTTCATCATTGATTCGTGATCTAAATTCATTATAATCTCTCCTTTATTCACTCATGTTTAATGTTTTACGCCAAGGATAAATATATTCTATTTTGTTAATTTCGTCTTCTGTTTGTTCTCATCAATCATTAACGCAACGATTCTTTTCATAATTAACACACTCCTTCAATAATTTTATTTCTACAAGTCTCAGCAAATTCAGTATGTTTGTCATTTAAACCATAATATTTCTTACATATTCTATTGTATAAATTTCCATCACTTCCATGTACATTACCAATAATAGTATATTCAACTTTTGATACAGTTAAGTTATTTTCTTCTACAATCATTTTACAGTGACCAAACCTGTGTTGATATTTTCCATTACCTAAATCAATTCTGCAATATTTTGTTGCATGAATCATTGCACTGATTTTACGTTTGATAATTGGAGTAGTTAATGATTTACCACCATGAATATGTTGTTGATATTCTTGGATTACTCTTTTTGGAATGAAATATAGTTGGTACATTTTATTTATCATCTTCCTTCCATTCTAATAATATTTTGATAATTTTCTCACGTTTTGTTAGTTGTTTCATTTGTTTCATCCTTTCTATTACAAATTTAACTCAAGGTACACATTATCTAGTTCGTCTCTGGTTATACCAATATAGCGTAAACTTTCCTTTGGACTAGAATGATTAAGAATCGACTGGATTCTGGTGATATCAACACCTGCCATATAAGCCTGATAACCCATAGTTTTTCTGCAAGAATGGGTAGAAATTTGTTCTTTTATACCGACTGCTTTTGCTGCTCTACTTAATATTTCATGTGCTCTTTGTCTAGTGATTGCCTTATCTCCCTTCCTAGACCCAAATAGAACTGTCTGAGTAGATGGTAATGAAGCAATATATTCAGTCAAGGCATCGACCACGTTAGAACTAAATGGAAAGGTTTTTGTTTTACTTGTTTTCTTTTCCTTTACTGAAACACGATCTCTTACTTTACCATTTGAATCAACTACATCAGACAAATTGAATTTAAGCAAATCACTAATTCTTAGACCTGAATTAATTCCTAATGTGAATAACATCCAGTCCCTAAGAGAATGATTCTTTAAATAAACTTTCATCTCTTCGATTTTCTTTTTGTCTCTGATTGGTTCAACAGTTTGCACTTTTACAACCTCCTTAAATCTTAACTGTAACCCCCCCCCATATTAGACCTATAACCCTCTTTTCCATCATCATTAACACTTACATACACCGCAACAGATAAGACGATTAGAATAGCAATTATGAGCTTCATTTTAATATTTCTCATGGTTATATCGCTCCTCTCAAGATAAATTATATTTAAATTAATGAAATTTTATAACCATGAGACAATCAACTCATTATAATTAATTTATTTTTATGTTCAAATATGTATCAACATTCACAACCATAAGCAATCTCTAACAATCCAGTTTCTTTCAATATCCTTTTTACTAGTGGTCTACATATTTCTTTTGATTTTCCATGATCTGTAAGAGTTATAGATTTTTTGGTATATGTATTTTGAAATGTAATATGCGATCCAGTTTGTCTTGCTCTAACCCAATTGTGTTTATGTAAGAGTTGTACTAAATCTTTTAGTGAAAATCCTTTCATTCGCATTAATAAATATCACCTCCTTTCTAAGTGGAATTAATTTAACAAATACTACTACTTTAAGTCAATATTATAATCATATTTAACTGTGTTTTCTGGAACTTCTAATATATAATCAGTGCTTTCTTTAAAATTAATTCCTATTAATAACCATTTCTTATTCTTAAAATCTGTTTCATATGTTTTTATTTTTGGAATATCTTTTGTATTAACTATGTGTGTATCTGTAGAATTTGCTGACTCTACTTTTTGCCCCAGATCATCTTTAACAATATAGTAATATCTAAGAGTGTCGCTAACTCTTCCACAACCTAATGCAAAATTTCCCTCCATCCCTTGATTATCTATCGCTGTATAAATGGCTTGTTCTTGGGTAAAAACTCTTTCTTGTTGAATATCTGCTAAATATAGAATTCCTCCATTCAAACAAGCAACTAGAATGCCCATCATTCCTCCTACGATCACTCCCCAAGGTGTTGTTATTAATAATAAACATATTCTACCTAATAAAGAATCTGCATCATCTAAGGCCCAAAATACTCCTATACATAAACCAACTATTGCTCCTATTATGACAAAAATCATTTAATTTACCTTCTTCCATATTAATTATATTCAATTCATTATAGATTCAAACAAAATGGTAATTTAGAGTTTACCATTTAGGTCTCGTATCATATTCCAATCTTTCTGCTAAACTCCAAAATAATTGCAATAGTTCATCTCTAGTTGTCTCAATTTTAATTTTTTCAAGTATAATAAGTGTAAAATTATCACTATCAATTTGTTGCTCAAGATTGAATGTTTTTAAATCTTCTATCTAATTTTCCTCCTCTTTACTTTCATTATCTTCATTAAGAATCTCATTACACAATTCAACACATTCATTGCAAATGTAGATCCCTGGGCCAGCAATCAATTTTTCTACTGTGGACTGTCCTTTGTTGCAAAACGAACAATGAAGTTCTCGTCGATCAATTAGTTTTGCTAATTGATCATACTTCTTTGCTTTTTCTACTATTTCATAAAACATTTCAGTACCCATTTTATATAACCTCTTTCTTAAAATAAATGCGAAGAGTCTTATCATGATAAGACTCTTCGCATTTAAATCCTCGGATAATAGATTCAAACCATTGTTTCGAAGCATTAATTAATTAAGAACATTTATTTTCAACTCCTTCTATTTTCTTAATCAAATAGAATCCAACAAAAAATTCATATTCTCCTCTATCACATTCTTCTGGATTATGTATAATCTCACCACTATAATCTTTATTTGTAACTTCTGCATCACCTCTTTTGTTTGACCAAGTACCATCATCATTTTGCCTATACCAATGATAATCATCATCTGATAAACAAAATGCGACTTTCCAACAGTCTAGGGATGTAATATATTTTTTATAAGTTGTTTTAAGTAAACTATAACCCAATTGTTTTAAATCTTTTCTTGCCAAAATAATAATTTCATAACTCTTTAATTTCTTATCTGAATAACTAGCTTTAGAACGTATTCCTCCACCTCCTAAATTTCCTGGTTGACAATGAGAATAATTAGCATAAGCGCATGTTGTTTTAGGATTCTTAGGTTGATTAATGGCATAGGTATAACAATTATTATTTCTCTTTGATTCATAATTATGTTTTATTGAATCATTGAAAGTTAAACCATTATACTTAGATATTTCTTGAATCATCAACTTTCAATCTCCTTTGCATATATTTTTAATAGTTTCTCTAATGATTCTAACGTAACTTTCGTCATTGGGGTTGACTTGATTTTAATTTTACCATGATGGATTTTTAAGTTTACAGCGCGAGTATCGAATTTATAATTGCCAATATGATATACACCATATTTGTCTAGATATGCACCATGTTTTATGAGCAAGGCATTGATACTTGCAATGTGATTTTTTCTTGCGGTTGAAGTCATTTTATGTACCTCCTGATAAATTTATTTCTAGATTTATATTATCACATATCATAATAAAAGTCAATGGACTATTTTACTCAAATAAAAAATGAACCATACTCCATAGATGATTCACTTTTTATAAATTTTAATAAATTATAAACCTTTTGAATATTTTTCTAAATTACAAGATAAGAACACTTGATCATACCATTTCTTTAATATGCCAAAATTAATTTTGTTTTCGCTAGAATTATCTCCAGAAAATCTTTTAATTAACTTTTCTTCCATAGTTTCTTCTACTTTATCTTCAATATCATGATTTTCATGCACATTCTCAATTTTAGGATCTACCAATGTTACAATTCCGTTATCAATTTTAATTGAAACAATTGGATAAGTATCCTCTTCAGAACTTTCACCACTCATCAAAGTTACACCAACATATAAAAAAGGAAATTCTTTTACCAATAAAGTCCACTCGTCATATATTTCTTGAATTGAAGGCCACTTGCCTACATTGTCATTATAAGAAATAGTTCCATCTGGATTACACCCAACCATGAGGACCAAATACGAATGAAGAACTAATCCAATCATTTTTAACATATTCGGTTTCAATACATCCCCATTTTTCTTTCCAATTTTCACGTTCTTCACTATATTGATCATAATATTTACGGTAAGAATCATAATTAGGAGAACCATCTGTATTTTTAAACTCTTTGTCGTAAGATTTCTTCTCGATTGGCATTCCTAAGACGATTTGTGCATTTTTAATAAACGCATGGTTATTACCTGACTGATAACTAAAAAATGAATCAGTTCTTCTTATAATTTCTAATGCCTGTTCAACCGTTAATTTCTTACCTGTAACAACCATTTGAGGCCACTTTGGTAAACTTCTGTTTAATAACGTTTCTATCATTCTTATGTACCTTCTTTCAAATATTTATTTATATATTTATACTACCACATATTACTCATCATTGCAATAGTCAATACTACCTAATTCTCCCACAACTTCAACATCTTCCAACCTTAATCCAATTGGAGAAAAATTCATACAACCACCTTTTTCATAACATTGGTCATCTTCGATATCTTTCCAGTAATGATATATACATGATTTGCAATTACGGATTACTTTAATTTTCATTCCCATTTTAATTTCTGCCCACAATCTATACAGTATTTATGAGATTTTTGCGATTGGTTCCATTCTGATTCTTTTTCATAATAACATCTAAATATTTGTTTGTTGCAATTGGGACAAAATATATCCGCAACGTTTTCATTTACCATTTTAATAATTGGTTTAGTGGATATTTGTTTTTTTAATACTCTAACATTCATTGGATTTGTTAAATAAATATTTTTCATAATTATTACCACCTTCCTTTTGTATTTAATGTAGATTAAAATGCAATTTTTAATGGATTTAGTGAACCCTGAAACGCAAGTATAGCTTGATTTTTAGAAAAGTATTATTCCCAAATTTCCAAACTTCTACCTAGTTTTCTCATCAAAACACTTAAACATATTGCATACTTCTTAACATTTTTATACTCATCCATATGATTTATTAAAGCACCTAAATCAGCATCCATTTCTTCTATTATTTTAACAATTTTATTATAATCTTCTTCAGATAAAATATACTGTTGTTTCATAAAAAACAAATCCTTTCTATTACTAACTCAAACCATTAAACACAAACCAAGTTTCTAATAACCCTTCATGATTGACATTAATAAATATTTGATCCGACTTGTCTAAAATATCTCTAAGAAAATAATATGTTTTTTCAGTTTCTTCTCTTGATGGTATATTCAAACTATGTTTGGTTCTTACAATTATGTGCATTTCAAATTTGTTGTCTATGATTTTTGCTACATCTCCACCATAGAAATGATCAAACTTTTTCTTGATGTTGTTTAGAAATTTTTCTACTTCTGATTTTTGTTTCAATTTAATTCCTCCTTATTTATTCTTCTATTAATTCTTAATTGTTCCTTTCTAACAAATTTTAATTGTTCTTATTTAGAACTAATAAAATTACCATCTAAATACCATTGTTTTAATTTATTAATGCCATATTCTTTTAAATTGAAATTGTCGCTTGGTAAGTATGCGTAATTTTCACCATTCCAAACAAATAAGTCATAATATTTATGATCAATAATTCTTACATATCCAATCACTTCATTATTAACTATTGCTTCGTGTCTTACTTCAATTTTTTCTGAAAAATTAATCATATGTTATGTCTCCTTTCAAATTGTTATTTCTTTGGATTAATAATGACTACTATTAAAATATTTAATAAAATCTTCTATAGATAGTTTACTCCCAAGAAAATCATTAAGAAGTTCTTGATAAATTGTATCATTAATTATACCCATTTTATCTATAAAAATATTAAAATGTATTGATTCTATAATAGTTAGTTCCCTCTTTTGTATTAATTTAATTTGCAGTTTGTCCGAATGATCCATAACACAATTACCTACTGCTTGTGCTACATTTGTACCACTACCGTACCATTCTGGATGACCATCAATACAAACATGATAATCACTTGATCTTTTAGTTATTAATAATTTCACAATTAAAACTTCCTTTCTCCTCACAATAGTAATAATATACTCTTAATATAAAATGAGTCTTTCAAGCTAAATTGCATACCCTACAACCTTACTCCTGCAACGTTTTAGTTTTCATAAGATAATTCAATTTCCTTTAAAAATGACTTTCTTAATCTTTCAAACCTCTTAATAGTAATTTCTCTTTCTTTTCTAGGTAATTTTCTAATACTTTCCATCAAGAATGATATTTCAGCTTTAAGCATCCAAATATCTTCTTTTGAGTCTTCAAGTTGTTCTCTAGTATTATGAAGCGAAAAGGCAAGAACATTAACTTTTTCATCTGATGAATATTGTTCGAAACATCTACTCATTCTAAAATCATTCCCATTCTTTTCATTAATATTGTCTACCCATTCTTCTTAAAACTTCATTTTCTAATTTTAGTCTTTTGTCTGATTCTTCTTTTAAAATAACATATTCCATATTACCATGTTCAAAACACATGCCCATAAGATTATCCAGAAGGTCTTCATTAGATACATCTCTAAATACTAATAAATCTTTAATATCCTCAACCTGTTTTATACCATCCATATCACATGACTCACAAGTATAGTCTTGTTTGATTTCTCCACTTACAACTGGGCAATCATCATCACTATATTTACAACCATGTAAAACACAACAATGAGTCCGATGTACTCCATATTTACTTATATCCATTTAGATCCAGTCTCCTTTAATATACTTTGAATTTCTTCAGGAATATTTTCTTTATCTTTCCAATATGACTGACCAATCCGACAAATTTTACTTAAAGAATTATGGTCTCTACACATACTTGATCTCCTATCATGAGCTAAACAAGTATGTAAACCAATATCATCTACAGTTAACCATTTACAAACATCACCTTGTTCCTCTATGTTTTGATTTATATAATCTTCATCTACTGTCTCCAAAAATTCAGGAGATAGATTGCTTGTTTCATATTTAGGCACAAAACATAAATAACCTTTACAACAGTGACCGCATCTTAAGCATTTAGACACTTTCTTTCCCTCCTTAAAGCCAATCATATCCCTGATTTATCTTAGATCCCAATCTCCCCTACCACATCTAAAACATAAAAGAGTCTCCCGTATATTTTCTTCTTTTCGGTACTGAAAAAATTCTGATGTTTTACCACAGAAAGGACATTCTCTGTAAACAGTTTCTTTAATATTTTCTTTTGCTTCTTTTAATAAATGGGTTGATATAGAAATAATTTCATCATGTCGTTTTCCATTTAATATATATACTCTAACGTCTCCCCAAAGAGGATTATTTTTTACAAACTCTACAATATATCCACGACAACCACAAAACGGCTCTATAGATTCTGAAAAAATAAATCCATTTGGAATTTGATAAGATACTTTATTACATGGTAATATCTTTTCTATTGGTTTTATTCCTTCTGTAGATAAAAAGTCATCCCATGTTTTAATATAAACTATTTGATGTTTTTTCATTATTACTCCTTTCAGTAAATAAAATCTATCATTCTTAGGAACTCACTTTAATCCTATTAGCATATTTCTCTTCTAACTCCATCGTCGATGTGTATGTTCCCTTATGCTCTTCCAAACCATAAATAAATCCAAGAGTCATTAATTCAGAAACATAATTATTAAATTTTTCTTTGAATTGTATCATATGCAAATCTTCAACGCTATCCATCCAATGTCTGGCGTCTGTTGATGATAACCAACTAGAAAGAGTATCCCACTTATTTACTTCAATATCATCAACAGTCATAATTATATTCTCAATAATTTTTTCAATATATTTATCATGTTCATGTTTTCTTGCACTATGCCCTAGATACCCTGCAACAACACCATAAGAAATATAATCAATGGTGTCTTGAGTTAATGCCTTTTCTAAACTTCCTTTGTAATCCTCTGCTGTCATTTGATCATATTTCTTACAATATACAAATCCTTCCTCTTTACGAGTAGCATTTCTAATTTCTTCTTGTTTATCCCAATATTTTAGTGCATCCTCAGAAGATCCTTTGATGAACAATTGTTCTACTAATTCTCTATTCCTATTATATTGCAAATGAGCCAGATAGATTAATCTGATATCTAATTCATAATCAATACAAGCTTCATTAATACTAAAACTATTTACTTTAATAAATTTATGTGCCAATTCTTCATTTTCAAAATCTTTATAACCATTGAAATCTTTAGAAGAATAGCAGTTTTTCTCTTCTGCATGTACGGAAACGATAACTAC